>Ga0073936_10000229_pt1 | contig 83296 bp, 52 predicted proteins | sample AliMusrvi5mmetaG_FD_87041 | JGI IMG/M metagenome (GOLD analysis project Ga0073936, IMG submission 87041) | Freshwater lake bacterial and archeal communities from Alinen Mustajarvi, Finland, to study Microbial Dark Matter (Phase II) - Alinen... | ecosystem: Environmental > Aquatic > Freshwater >... | reverse complement strand
GGTCTCGTTGTTGTCGATCGGCAACCGGCCGTCGCTCAGATAAAGCTGCAAGGCATCCCACTGATTCCGCAGATAGCCCAAGGCCGCGGCGAACTTGTCCTTCGGCAGCACCCTTGACGCAGCCTCGCCATCGAGCAACTCCCGCAATCGCCGCCACACCGGTCGGGCCTCGGCGGCACGCAACGTTTCTCGATCACCGACCGACAAGGTTTTGCCACGAGTCTCCACGTCGTATAGCTCTTGGTACATCGCCAGGAAGCGACTGGCCAAAAGTGGTTCGCTGGGGCGCGCGTCGAAGATCTTTCTTCGCGCATGGGCGTTGCACGCGCCGCGTTGGATCCGGTCGTCGCTGCGCAGTGTGATTCCTTGATAACCCGAGTAGCAGTCGGCCATGATCTTGCCAACAAAGTTGCCCGCCACGAGAAACTCGTCGGGCCCGTCACGATGGCGGCTGACGGTGAAGTCAAAGATATTGATCGGCACGGTCAGGCTGCGATAGGCCCACATCCGTCCCGAGACGCTGGGGCGGCATTGAACCCGCGCTTCGCTAAAGACCTCGTGGATTCGCTGCGACTTCGCGTCGCCTTCTTTGGCCGCGGGAATCTCCGGCGGCAGAAGCAGTGTCACGCGTGTTTCGTCCGTGCCCAGCACGCCACTGGCGATCGCAACCTCCCGCAAGTAGAGGATGAAGGGGCGGATGCAGGCCGCCGAGGCGACAAGGATGTTTAATAGCGTACTCCGCCCGGGTGTCCAGCCACTGCTAGCGAAGTAATCCTGCTGGCGATAGATCGGCAAGTGATAGCCGTTCTTGTTGGTGATGATCTCGGCGGCCACGCTCGTGTCGTAGCGATTGCCTTCGACCAGACCTTCCGGCCGCGGCGATTCTTTCACACCGCACTCCGGCGCGCCTTCGCAGATGAACTTGGGGATCAGCGTCACGCGGACCTTGAGCTTGGGCCGCTCGAATTCCAAAGTCTCCTGGCGGTCGTAGCCGATTGGCTTTCGCTCGCCGTGCTGGGCACAGTGCTTGACTTCCTCGGGCACATCGAGCGTAACTTCGTAACGGGGCAGATGGGCAGGCAGCGACTCGTCGCGAGCCTTCCGCGGCTTTGGCACGCGACGCCTGTGCGCGGCGATGATCTGCTCCGCTTCCTCGACCGCCTCGGCCAATCCTTCCGCCGCGTCGGTCGCCTCGGGCGTGTTGCCAAAGTCGATCTTCAATTGGTTCGGATCTTCTCGATAACGCTCGCTGCGATTGCGGTAGGCCCGCTGCAAAAGCTCATTGATCGTGAGCTCTTGCTCTTGGTTCTTTTGGTGCAACGCGGTGATCGCTTGCGCCTGCTCGGTAATCGTTCGAGCTTGCTCGACGATGAGAGCCTGGCAGGCGGCAAGATCGTTCGGAAGGCATTGCGTTGCGTTCATGTCCTCTAGCATAGCGACTCTTGAAAATCGCGCAAGAGCTATTTCGGAAGAATATTTTCAGAAAAGAGCAAGGGGCTTTTGCTTGGTTGAGGTTCGCGAAAAGCCCCTTGCATGAACCGCGATTCAACTGGCCCGAGAGTAACGCTTCCGACGCTTCACTGAACGAAAAGCGACGCCGCTGAGGAGCATCGCCAGTTCGGTGGCATCCAGTTCCACGGCAGCCGTGTCGCCGTCGGGCCAGAGCATTTCAAAAGTGCCGGACTCCAACCGCTTGTAAAAGAGTGCCAGCCCGTCACGGTCCCACCAAAGTATCTTCAGGCGATCACCGCGACGGTTGACGAAGAGGAACAGGCTACCGTCGAGCGGATCGGCCTGCAATACACTTCGCACCAGACCGCAGAGGCCGTCGAAGCTCTTCCGCATGTCGGTCGGTCCGGCATGGAGAAAAATCCGCAAGTTGGCGGTGAAGGTCAACATGGGCGGGATCCTCCCACGCGATCCGCATCAAGGCGGGCCAGGATGTCGATCACCAATAGCAGACTCTCGGGATCGGCCATGGGCACGACCAGTTGCGTGCCGCCGGGCAGTTGTACGCTGACGCCGGGCAGTTGTACGCCGACGCCGGTCCCCGGCAATAGTCGCACCGGCCGGAAGGTGTGGGGCGGTTGGGCCGCAGGTTGCTTGGCAACCCGCAATTGGGCAAGGCGTTTTCGCCAGAGATAGAACGACTGCGGTGAGAAGCCTTCTTGGCGGCAGAATTCGTTGATCGTGTGCCGAGACTCCTCAAATCGGTGCAACCGCTGCTGCCACTCCTGGACTTTGCGGTCAGGTAAGGAACGGGCCATAAGAACTCCAAGGGAAAGGGAATGGAAAAAACCAATCCCCTTCAGCCTACCCTACCCGTCAAGATTGGTTTTGGTGGGCGCACACGTTACCGTAGCGAAAGCCTCCCGCGTTCGACCAGTCGTTCGGGGACAGCCAAGTGACAAGAATGCGCTGTGTATTGAGTCGGCTGTCGTCGTAGATCAGTTGCGGAGCGATCCGTCCGGCACGGAGGATATCCAGCCCGAGTTGGACGTGAGTCACATGGGTGACGACCGACAAGCTCACGCAGTCCGGGTTGACCCAGTTCTTCTTCTTGCTGACTTGTCCGACGCTATAACGACTCCAGTCGTCCTGAGCGGTTTCTGCCATGAAGAGTTCCTCGACTATGATGGTTGCCGGATATGCCAAGGAGCCTTGCAGAACGGTCAGCTGCGTCTTCCGTCAACTGCTGGTACTGCTCGCGGGTGATGCTCTTGAATCGGTTGCAGCAATCCAAATCATTAGCCCATGACCTTTCCTCGCGCATCAGATTGCCCAACTCACAGAACCCCCGTTATCGCCTCACCAATACCCGACGAGTAGTCCTTGTTGAAATCACGGGACGGCGCATAGGCTAGCCCAACTTCACGATGTTCACGCTGAATTCGGTACAGTGCAACGGCAGAGACTTTCGGGCCGAGCGAACTCATAATGATGTTGTGGGAATCTAAGTACGGCTTCACTTGCTTCAACAACACAGCCTCGCCATGATCGGGGCTGAAAGCATCCATCTTTAGCCATTGAATTGTCGAATTCCCAACAAACTCGTCAGTCAGCTTCTTCAGTCGTTGCGAAGCACTCCCCTCTTGCTGTGCGATGATCGTGATTTCTGGATCGTAGAACCTGACCAGCTGTTGAATTCGATCCACGTCGTATCCGGCTATTATGACCAGAACCGTCCGAGCCGAAAGTTTCGTAAGTCCAGAGAGTTTGTAAACAAGGCGAGGGCGCTGAGGATCTCGACTGAGCCACTCACCGTAGCCGATTGCACGATGATAGACATAATTGGTTTTGGCTTTCAGCATGTCCAGTAGCCAGAAGAGCGTCCAAATGGTCTCGCGCGGCATAGTCGAAAAATCGACGACGGCGTTTCGCCCCGTGCAGGCTTCGGCTGTCATGTCGTCCCGTAACTTCTTCCAATTCCCCGCAGGATCATGGACTCGGAGCAATGCGTTTATCAACACAACGCCTTGCGCCTTGCACTCTGCCACAACTTCTGCTCGATTCGGAGCGCTCATCTCGGCGAATTCGTCGAGGTGATACATTATGACTTTTGCCGGGTGCCATTCGTCGATATCCCTCTTGAACCCGTCAAGGAAACGCTGCTCCCAACTGGCGAAGGTTATAAGCAGGGGACAATCACTCATCGAAAAACCCCTTCTGTTCTGCTCTCGGCGTAGGCGACTCTTCGCGAAGGGGGATCGACCGATTCTCGTCCGCGGCTGCCCAGAGTTCCGCAGCCGTCAGAGAGACCCTCGCGTGCTGCCCATGTGGATCAAGCCCGCGCTCGGGCCACAACATCCGGTTTGGCACGTAATATGACTCTCGTTTCCCCTTGTCTTTCGCTGCACCGCTACGAATGTAAAGCAACTGTGCCTGCTGGAGAATTCGAAAGAGCCTTTCCAGCTTGTCCATCAAGTCCCTGTTGCGGCTGGATATGGTAAATGAGTTCGCCCGTGGCTCGGACTTGTGATTCAAAAGGCGTTCCCGGAAATGCACGGCGAGGTTATCCAGCAACTGGTAAGCACGGACTCCATCCTCGCGGGAACAGTCTTCAATGTTTTGATCCAATTCGTTCCGAAGCCAGTCCCAAAGCACGCGGCTGCGCTCAATGATAATATCACTTTGGACATGCGGTGGGATCGAGTTTACGACTGGGCTTGCAGCATTGTCGGTAGACAGCGATAGCACCTTGTCGTACATCCAGTAGCACGGTTGCAGGATGTTCCGAATTACACCCGTCGAGAGGTACACCAGCGTATCGAATCCCGAGTATTCAGGGCGGTTTGCCTTCGCCGGGCGACTACGGAAGTAGTGCGCCCGCTTGTACTTGTATACATAGTCAGAGACCTTGCGCGAGTCATCCCCGTACTTCGCCACTGCCTCTCGACGAATTTCTTCCTCAGCCTTCTCCATATCTTGCCTAAGGCGGTCGCTAATCGGAAAGAAGTCCTCGGGCGTTGCATCAATTCCAAACTTTCGAAGTCGGCGCTCTACCAACTGCTTTGCTAGGCGACCGAAGTCGGATGCCTCATTCTGAAACGGCTGCGCCATATCGAGCCGAGTATAGTCGTGCCCCTCAAGAATTGAGCCGCCGGACGATGTCTTGAGTGAAGTCCTTGCGACGTTGGCCACCGCCACCTTGAAACTGAAAAGAGAATGATCACGGTACGCAATCCACGAATTGAGTGCCTTGACTTGGTGCTGATTCAGGTCGTGCGCATCGTCAATCATCAGCATGAAATGCGAGTCCTTCAGCTTCGGAAGTGACTTGGCACAGCCAAGCACTGGCACGACAAGCGACGCGAAGGTGAACGTGTCTTCATAGTTGATCTGCGCGCTGTCAGGGTCATTGATGACCCTCTGGGTGCGAATGCTCTCCTTCTCGACGAACGCTTTGATGGCATCAAAGAAGGGTACGTCACGGAGTAGCTCGGCACCGAAGATGAACGCCATCTTCGATCGTACTTGATCCTCGTTCGCCTCGTCCAAAACACCAGGAATCTGAGCAAGCGTTTCGGCAATCCGGTACGTGATCGAAAGAACAAGGTGATGTTCGGAGATGAGTGCCGCCTGAAACTTGTCAAGCAGCTGGTACTCTTCCTTGTGCGTCAATGGTGTATTGCAGGGCACATACACGCCGATTAGCCCCAAGGCCGGCGAACTGTTGTCTCGTGTGCCCTTCAACTGCTGCAATGCCCAACTGTTGTAGAGAAGCGTCATCGACTTCCCGCAACCGCGCTCTCCCGTGAGAATCACATTCCGCTTCGACTGGATGAAGCGAGAGTAATTAAAATCCTCGATGTAGTAATCGAGTATCATCTCGTATGGAAGGTCGTTCGCGCCCATGTATTCAAAGGGGTTCCTTTGTGCGGTCATAGCACACCGACCCTTTCCGCAAGCGGTTTCATTTCCGACAGAAGACGGTCAATTTGGTACGCAGGGTCAAGCGATTCGATGGTCTTCGCCGGATCTCCGGGGACTACCTTGTCTTCCAGTTGGATGGGATTGAGAGTAATCGGCAACGGGTGGCTGCGGAAGCAGAAGTTCATCTTGACCGACGTGCTCTTAAACGGCGCGAGTATCTTGCTGTAATAGCAAGCATAGCGGCGTTCCTGATCGAGCTTGACGATGCGATTGTAAGTGAACGAGAGCAGGTCTCGAAGCCTTTGGTCACGCGCTACGTCACTTTCGTCCTGCCTGGGGGCGGCTTCAATCTCGTAGGTAAGGCAAATCCTTCCATTGCCACGGTCGATGAAGACGTTGGTGACACTGGCGTATTCGTGAAACACTTGGCTTTTGGCAGGGTACAGATGGTGGGCTTGCATGAAATCAGAGGTGCGTTGCGGGCCTTCGGCAAGCTCGTCTGCAAAACGAAGAATGGCAGCGAGTTCTTGGAGCCTCACCCGACGTCCGTTAAGGTGGTCGTGTGGGTTGAGATCGTTGAGCGTGTCACGACTGCCATCCGCCGCAGTTCCAGTATGAGCGGATGCGGCACTCAATACGAGCGTTCGCTCGTGGCGGACACTGGCATCCGCTCCTCTCGCCCAATCGTATACCTCGGATATCTTGTTCTGGTGGCCTTCGCGACCGAACAGATTGCCAACATCATGGAAGAGGATGAACATTCCCAGGCAGTAAAGTTCGACACCCGACAGGCCGTGCGATTTGTGGTTGTCGGAAATCAGTTCGCAGGCATTGTCCAGGACATTGTTGATGTGTTGCTCGCTATGATCGGATATTCCAGGCTGAATCCCCTTGATCTCACCGTATATCCCTTGTACCAACTTCGGTTTTGTCGCACCATAAACAGAGAACCACTCATCCCCCTTTGCGCGGTCAAGGTCAGCCCTCAATCGGTTTCGCATGTGCGTTTCAAGTCGTTGCGCCACGGTCGATAGTCTCCAGGTCAATCGGGGCTGTATTGACATAGAATGGCGTTGAACACGGCTTGTGCCAGCAGCGGCGGCACCGCATTACCAACTTGTTGTTGCTGGAACCCGATTGATCCGTGGAACTCGTACCAGTCGGGGAATGACTGAATCCGTGCCGCTTCACGCACCGAAAGCCCTCTATCTTGCTCTGGATGTATGAGCATGTTCTTCCGGTAGTTGCCAATTACAACTGAAGGCTCGTCGTAGCGAAGTCGGTGATAGATCCCGGTATGGCAACGAGAACGGTCGCGGTAATTCTTCATCAGTCTCGCGGGAATGTTCTCCCAGTTGCCGCCCTGTGGGATGTGGACGTAGCGTTTGAGGACGCTCGGCGAGTTCCGGGTGACGAGATGATTTGAGGATTCTCGGAGCTGTCCCCGCATCGACCGCGCGAACCGGGATGGCGGTTTGCCCTGGTACTGCATCAGGGAAATGGCTGCACCGTTCGGCAGTTCCGGCAGGTCGGCAATGGCATCGTGAACAGTCAGACAGTTCCTGACCGATGGGTGAGGCAGTGTAATCTGAACCCCGTCACGTGATGCGACCAGGAAGAACCGTGTTCGATCTTGAGGAACTCCGTGGTCAACGGCATTGAGCAGACCCGATGAGACGCGATACTTGAGGTTCTTCTCCAACCGTCGTACGACTTCCGTCACGAACAACCCTTCGGCGGTATTGACGATGCCTTGGACGTTCTCAAAAACGACCCAATCGGGACGCAGGACTTGGACTACACGAAGAAAATGGGTGAACAGCCAGCTGTCCGGGTTGTCGGCAGACCTAGTGCGCTGGTTGGAGTAAGAGAACCCCTGGCACGGAGGCCCGCCGAAGACGATGGTCTGGCCTTTCTTGCGACGAAGGCTCTCCAGGCGCGCATTCGTAAGTCTGCGGATATCGCAGTCGAAAACTTCCGTTCCCCGGTGGTTGGCTGAATAGGTCTTGGCAGCGTGCGGATCAATCTCAACTGCCAAGGCGACTTTGATGCCTGCCCAAGTCGCCCCAAGGCTCATCCCACCGGCACCGGAAAATAGATCGTATCCTACCATGCGAGCAAGGGCGATCAGCCATTAGAGGGAATTTGGCGACGAATAAAACCTTCATGATAGCAGAGGGCTCTGAGACCAGCTAGACCCCTCCGAAGTGCAAGTAAGAGTGCCGATTCCACTCGACTCCCTGAGTTTCAGCCGCACTGGACGACGGCGACACCTCGAACATCGCGGCGAGAACTGGAGCGGAGCATGAGCGGACGATGTCGGATTTTCCCGAATTCCCGAGGGACGGAGTTGCCGATTCTAAAGTGGCAAACTAATGTTTCAATCGTGTAATCGCATAATCTCGTAATCTCGGATGAAGAACCCTGCGGCTGTCCACCCCAACTGGGGTTCCCGAGGAGATTGGGTCGGTGTTCAAGGGTTCCGAAGCCTCGGCTGGCGGCTCCCGGAAGGCAGCGAGAGCGGATTGCAGCGGTCGGTTCTGGTGTGCAGCTGGAAAAGTCACGGACTTTTGGACTCGGGGTTCAGTAGCCAGGAAATCCGGGGCGGCCCGGCGGGAACTTTGAGGTTCGGGCTGCCAGATGGGTTCGGGGTTCCTTGGGAGGGAATGCCAAGGAGATTGCTGTCGGCGGACTTGACGGGAAGGACGGGCGGCTGGCGGTTCCATCCCAAAGGTGGGAGTGGTCTCGGTTCGGATGGAACTGCTGCATTCAGCCGGAAAACCCGTGAATTTTTGGACTCGTGGTTCAGAAGCCAGGAAATCCGGGGCGGCTGAGGGAGGGATCGAAGTCGGCTCCAAAGACACGGGGGTAGTCTGCGTCTTCACCACGGAGAAGAACTTAGCATCTCGCCCTCATAATTGATAGGTTTCGCTGATAGGAAATCGAGGGTATTCCTGAGGAAAACATGGAAAATTCGGCTGTTTCCTATCATCGACCACACCCAAGAAACGACACAACCCCTTGATTTACAAGGGGTTGTGGAGTGGAGGATACAGGGATCGAACCTGCGACCTTTTGAATGCCATTCAAACGCTCTCCCAACTGAGCTAATCCCCCGTCAGAAGCAGTCGGCGACTCTCACTAGAATCATTATTCCAGTCTTCGCACGCCAAGTCAAACCAATAAACTATCAGCCGGCAGGCTGTGTGTCAACAAGGTATCGGCCAGAATTCCACGTCTAGCCCAGAAATATTCCCGCGCAGGGCAGAGCGGCAAATCTTCGCCTCGCTGGGCTTGCTGTCGGTTACCTGTGACCAAAGCCTTTCTGTTTCGGTATATTCAACCCAGCCATCCCAGTGTATCGCGTGCCGGTTTTATCTGATACACCAGCCGTATTGGGTAAGTTTACACTCCGGACCTGCTGGTTTATAGTAGAAGGCAAGCTATCTGCATAATTCAAGCAAGACTTCCGCATGCCGCCACAAATTATCGGGCGAACGGCAATTGTAGAGCAAGTATGGACGACCAACTCCAGAATTCTGATCTCGCCACCTTCGCGCCATCGCGGAAAGAATCGCCAGCCGAACTCGTGGCGAAGCGATGGACCTTTCGCGAGTACCTGATCGCCCTATTCCTGCTGGCGATCGTGGCGACCGGATACTGGACCGTCTGGCAGATGAAGTTCGTCTATTTTGACGATCCGGGCTACGTCAACGACAACCTCGACGTGCTCCGCGGTCTGCCGTTGTTCAAAAACGTCGCTGACTTCAAGAAGAGCGTCTATTGGGCCTTCACGGCTTTATGGCAGAGCAACTGGCACCCGCTGACATGGCTCTCGCACATGCTCGATGTGCAACTCTACCAGCAATGGCCTGGCGGCCACCATCTCACCAACGTCCTCTTCCATTCCTTGAACACGCTGCTCTTGTTCAGTCTTTTTCAGCGAATGACTGGAAAACCGTGGCGGAGCGCCGCCGTAGCCGCGATGTTTGCCGTCCATCCGATGCACGTGGAATCGGTCGCCTGGGTTGCCGAACGGAAGGACGTGTTGAGTGCCTTCTTCGGCTTATTGACGATGCATGCCTATGTGAGTTATAGCCGGAAATCGCGTTTCGATGGCCCGTCGTTCGTCTTCTCAGGCTGTCTCTCCGCCTGCATCGGCATCTTGGGTTGGTTGTGGTATCAGCAATGCTTCACGGGACTTTCTCTTCGCAACGGTTACGACACGCTCCCTCTCGTCCAAGAGGGACTGGCGGCTTTTGCAGCATTCTTCATGCTAGCGGTGGGAGTCGTGGGGGGACTGGCCTATTCTTCCGGCCGGATCGGCCTCGCCAGGTATTGCGGCATTTTGCTCGTTTTCTGGCTGGTTGCCTTGGGGATGCTGGGTGGATTATGGTCCTGGAGGGCTTTCGAGGACGACGCAGCCTGTCGGTGGAGCAGTTGGTACGCTGGCGTGCTGATGCTTGCGGGGGTTGCGGGCGGTGTTTTTGCCGCCATCCGGCGACGTTATGCGATCGCGATCCAATGTGGCATTTTCGTTGCAAGCCTGGCGGTCCTCCTGGGTCTGCTCAACTGGATTTGGTACGAGGATTCGTTCAAGACCGTTGTGGAGCGAATCTGGTGTGCCGAGTTCGCCGTTGCAATCTTCATGGTTTTCGGCAGCCTAGCGGTGGATGCGATTTTGAGCCGTCGCTCAAACCTGGGGCTTTATTGTGTCGTTTTCCTGCTTTATGCACTCGGTCTTCTGGCCAAGCCCATGCTGGTGACGCTCCCCTTCGTTCTGTTGCTGATCGACTTCTGGCCGCTGGGACGCGTGTTCGAGTCGAGCGACCAAGAGGAAGACAAACCCGCCGTGGCGGCCGCGAAATTCGTTCGCCGGCGGGCCAAGCGCAACCAGAATCTGCCGTCTATACCACAATTCCAGACGTCGCCCGCGATGGCGCCGGCGATGCGGGGGTTTTTCCAGGTTGCGATCCGCACAGTCTTGCTGAGCGTGGAAAAGTTGCCGCTTTTCGCCCTGGCGGCAGTTTCCAGCATGGTCACCCCGATTGCCCAGCACCACGGCGGATCGATGGCTTCGACCGACGAATTGCCGATCGCTTTTCGCCTTCAGAACGCGTTGCAATCTTATGCGGGCTACTTGGGCCGGATGTTCTGGCCCGGCAAGATGATGTCGCTACACCTGTTGCTTACGGACGAAAAAACGGGTCGCCCGTACGTCGATCCACAAATGGTTGCCCTCTCCGCCGTGGTCATGGTGTTGTTGACGGCCTTGGCCATCGCGGGATTCATCTACGGACGCCGCTATCTGACGTTTGGCTGGTTCTGGTATGTCGGCACCCTGGTGCCGGTCGTCGGTTTCGTCCAGGTGGGCGAACAGTCGATGGCCGATCGCTACACCTACCTTCCCTATATCGGGCTCTTCGTGGCGGTCGTCTGGGCTGTCGGCGATCTGCTGGAGAAATTCGCCTTCCTACGTCGAAGGCTGGTGCCCGCCGTTGCCTTGGCGATGGTCGTTATTCTCGGCTCGTGGATTTCTTGGACGAACTATCAAATCCAGACCTGGAGTGGCGTGCAGACGCACTTACTACACGCCCTGGATGTCGAGCCGAATAACTGGAACATGCTCAACAACTACGGCGTCTGGCTCTGGAAAGAGTCGCAAAAACAGGATGCAAGTCGCATCGAATGCCTCATCGCCGGCAATAAGGCGGAGGCCGACGAATGCGAGAAGAAGTCGCTCGAGTTCAAGGAGGCGGCCATTGCAAGTTGGACCAAGGGAATCACGGCCCGGCCAAGCGCCACCGATATTCATAGCAATCTCGGCTACATGTTGTCTGAAAAGGCTGACCAAGAGTTGCGTCGAGGCGATCGGGTTGCTTCCGAAAAAAGCCTGGATCAGGCCGAATTTCATTTACGGGAAGCCGTTCGCCTGAAGCCGATCTCGTCGAGACCCCACAACAATCTCGGCCGCGTCTTGTTGAAGCGCGAGAAAAACGACCTGGCCATTGCCGAGTTCCTGAAATCCATCGAGCTGGATCGTTCGCTGCTGGAGGCCCATCTCAACCTGGCTCAAGTCTACCGCATGCAGCAAAAGCTCGAATTGGCTGAAGGGGAGTACAAGGCCATTCTGGGCTATTATTCCGAAAGCGTCGTGGAACCCGAGGCCATTAGCAACTTTTGCCAGGCCTGGATTGGAATGAGCGACATCGCAAATTTGCGCGGCAAAGGCAGCGAAGCAATCGCTTGCCTGCGCAACGCCGTTGCGATCCAGCCGATGAACGCCAACGCACGGCCAGCCTTGGCAATCATGCTCATCAAGGAAGGACAGCGACGCCAGGCTGAAGAGCAACTTTGGGTTCTGCTCAGTCGTAATCCCGACCGTAACGGACTGGCCGAGGGACTCGGCATTACGTTTGAAAAAATGGGCAAGCCCGACGACGCCAATTTTGTCTGGACCTTCATGGCCTGGGCCTTCGCAACGTCGCCCGACGCGTCCATCCGAAACGGCCGCGCGGCGCTGATCCTGGCCGATCGTGTTTACAAACGCACGAATGGGCAAAATCCAGCGGCAATCGACTCCCTAGCCGCGGCCCAAGCCGAGTGCGGCCAATTCAACCAAGCCGTCCAAGCCGCCCAAGTCGCGATCCAACTGGCAAATTCCCAGGGCAATAAGCCGCTGGCCGACGCCATTGTCAGACGTTTGCAGTACTACCAGCAAGGAAAACCCTACCGCTGCGAGGTCAACGGCAGCGATAGACCCTAAGTTTGTCTTCTCGAACCCTAAAGGTGCGACCGATGTCCGTAATCTGCCAGTGCCCGTCGTGCAAGGCGAAGTACCAGGTCGGCGACCAGTACGCCGGACGAAAGGTCAAGTGCCCAAAATGCTCCGGGGTGGTTGTCGTGCCGGCTCTCGCACAGCCTCTTGTGCAGGCTGTACCCACGCTCACCTCCCCAACAAAATCCCCGCGAACCGTTGCCATTTCGCCCGCGGATTCCGCTTCGGAGGATCAGGTCGCCGATCGTGCGCCGTCTGCCGACGACGGGCTCGCATTCCTTGCCGATGAGCCTGCGGGGCCGCAGCGCCGCGCAGCGGCAAAGCTTCGCGGAGCGACGGACGTCGCGGAGCAAGCGTCTATTGAAGATGGGGCCGCCACCGTCGCGAGCGATGCGGCTTCCCTTTCTGGTCTTGCCGATCGGTCGCCCAAGACTAAGGGCGATCCTCCTTCTCTTCCCCATCATTCCAAGAAGAAAAAGAAAAATCTTCCCGCGTGGTTGATTCCAACGATTTCCGCGGTGGGCGCGGCGGCAATCCTGGCGATCGGGTCCGCAATCTACCTGACGTTCTTCACGGCATCGAAATCGAAGTCCGAGAGCGGTTCGACCGCCGGCTCCTCCACTGCAAGCGGCGGCAAGAACTCGGGTAAGGCGGGCAAGGTGGAGCCGAAAGTTCCCTTGCTGTCCATCGATTGGCCCGAGAACCAGCGCGTCGGCGCGTTGCTGTTTGTTAACGACGATAAGAAGGATATACCGGCGACCGGGCCAATCGAGATTCCGCTTCCGCCCTCCAACACGCAATACCGCTTTCGTCTCGAACGGCGAGGCTTCCAGCCGAAGAAATTTGCCCGCGCTTCCCAACAGGATGACCAGGGTTACACAGTTTCCGAATGGGAACCGGTACTCCAGGGGATTGACTGGGAGCAGGACTTTGACGCGGCGAAGAAAACGGCGGCAGCCCGTAACAAGAATGTTCTTCTTCTCTTCGACGCTTCGGATTCCAAGGAGAGTAGTTTCGCTTCCAGTCGCTTTGCTGAAGCGGTCGCCCTGCGCAAGGAATTCCGCGAGCGAGCCGAAAAAGAGTATGTCTGCGTCTATATCGACAATCCCCAAAAGGCCGACGCACAGGGCAGGGTGGAGAACGCCACCCGCAATCATAAAGTCACGGAGGACTTCTGCATCAAGATATTTCCCACGGTGGTTGTCACCGATCCAAAAGGCCGACCGTTCGGCGTCATGGAAGATTACAAGATCAACGGAATCAACGCATTTTTGGAGCTGATGGACAAGTGGGCGGTCGACGATAAGAGCCTCTTCGACTTGCTCGCCAAGATCGATGATTTGCCCAAAGAGAGTCCGAATTCCGACCTCATCGGAAAGGCTCTCGATTTTCTGGAGATGAATAGGCTGGACCGGTTCTACGGCCACACGATTAAAAAGCTTACCGCCCGCCTGCCCAAGGGTGAAGGCCGTCCGGTCACCAAGGAAGCGTTCGAGAATTGGATGCATACCCTGGAACGGGCCACCAGGAATCCCGACCAGGCAAAAAAAGTCGTGGATGAGTTCGACCAATGGAAGAAGACGCGGACCTTCAAGAACCATGACATGGGAGCGGCGCTGCACCTGGCCGCGGCTTTTGTCCTGATGCAGCTCGGGCCCGACCACCGCAAGGAGGCCGCCCAAAAGGTCAAGGAAGGGCTAGCCTTTGAGCCGCAAGACCCCCGCACAAGGGGCCTGCTCGAACAGTTCAATCAAGCCCTCACCGGTGAACGTGGCGAAATGCCCGTTGGCTCAGGCACCGGCTTTTGCATCGCCGAAGGCAATTACGTCCTCACGAACCACCATGTGATTAAAGGTGCGAAGAAGATCAAGGTGCATCTGAATGGCGAGAAAGAGAAGTATTCGGCCAAATTGATTGCCGACAATGAGACGGGCGACATGGCCATTTTGAAGATCGATTTGCCGGCTGTCAAGAAGCTCACACCCATCCCCTTGATGGCCAGTGACGTGAAGATTGGTGAAGACGTCTGTGCCTTGGGCTTCCCCGGAATTCTGAGCCGGAATATCACGCTCACCTTGACCAAAGGCATTGTCAGCACGCTTCCCGGCAACCCGGAGGATAATGACGGGTTCATCGCGACCGACTGCAAGGTCAATCCGGGCAATAGCGGTGGACCGCTTTGCAGCTTCTTCGGTGGCATTGCCGGCATGGTCACGGCCAAGAGTCATAACACGTCGAGCGAGGATAGCTACGGATTGGTGATTCCGGTGGCCCGCTTGCGCAAGTTCCTCGGCGAGAATTTGCCCGCCGATGCCCGCCGACCGCCCCCGCAGAGGGCCAAAACGGCGAATCTGAACCTGAGCGACCTAGCGGAGAAATTTGCGCCTTCGGTTGTCTATATTGAGAATCTTCAGTAATGCTCCCTCAAGGAAAATAATCATGGCCTTTCGCATCAAGCTGATGTTCGCATTCGTCGTGGGTTGGGCCGCAACGGCTTCCGCACAGCGGGTAATCACGCTCAACCCGGTGCAACTGAGCGGCTCCATCGTCCAGATCAGTCCGCGGAGCATCGCGATCAAGGCCGCTAACGGACAGAACTGGACCCTGAATTTGCAGGGCAAGACCAAAGTCAAAATCACCGGTTCCGCCGAACCTGAAATGCTCGCGCCGGGAACCTGCGTGCGATTCACGGCCGCGATCGACAAACGGACATGCAAGGGCCAGGAGAAGATCGACAAGATCACGATCTTCACCCAGACGCAGGGTGTGACGGAGCGAACCCTCGGCGTCGAACTGGCAACCGAATCTCGGCCAGGAAACGAAGATCAAGCCAATGCAGGAGCACCGCCCGCCGCCGGGCTCGAACCGGAACCTAAACCGGGTCGTGCGCGCGGCCCCAAAGTGAAAGCCTCAAAGCCATCCGTGCCTGACGTGGCTGGCTATGACGTCTGCGCCCAAGTCGTCAGTTGTCGCGGTGGGAGGTTGATTGTCTCCGTGCAAAATCGTTTCTTCAAACCAAAAATCACAGTCGAACTTACTGCCGATGCACAAATTGGTCTCGACCTCGGGAACCTGTCCACGGCCAAGCCGGGCGATAAGATTTCCGCGGTGGGGTACTATGTTACGCCGGGGATCTGTGAAGTTACCGACAGCGTTGAAGTTGCCATGACTAATCCGCTCGCTCCGCCGGGGAGTCATCCGCATCGCACCCGCACCGCGGCCCACGACAGCGACGGATCGCGACGGCCAGGTGGAAAGGCTAAACCGGGTACCGGTGCCGCAGCGGGAAAGAATGGTGCGGCCGACGACGCGGCCGCCACCGAGAAGGCCCCAGCCAAAGAACCAGCGGAAATGGAAGTTCCCGCCAAGAATCCGCCACCAGAAAAGATCGATCCACCCCCAAAGGCCGAACCGGAAACCAAGCCGGAACCGAAAAAGGGAGACGAAAAGCCGGAGAAAAAGCCCACCGCGCCAGACGACGAAAAAGACGTCTTTGAAAAGTAGCCGGTAACTCGGTTGACCTTGCGTTGAACGCCTAATCTTCATACTATTCCCTGCGGGCAAGTAACCGTAAGATAGCGTCTCTAGCCAATCTCGGGGAATTGTTTGCGAACAACCGATAACATGGCGGTATTTTTGCGCGCCTGGATCGTCGCGGCGACCTTGCTGGTGGCATGCGTTTTCGGTTGTCGGCAAGTAAATACGCTTGGGCCGGGCGGCGACTCCCTTTCTGCCCATCGGCCGCAAAGTCAGCCGGCCGTGGCCCCTCTAACATCGTCTGCCCAGGTCGTCGAAGTCTGCCGAATACCAACCGACGAAGCTGGCATCAACCGATCTACCGTCCCCAGGGAGATTGCTGACGAGGCCGCTCCGGTCAATTGCAATCTCACCGAATTCCTAGGCGCCATGGAACCGCCCTCGCGCGGCGAATGCGAACCACTGCCGCCAAACTTCGGCGATGCCACCAAGGGCCTTGCGGAATTAGCGGGTAACTCTCCGGACCTGCCAAGCAGCCGGCCGTCTGCATGCGGCAGAGCGGAAGAGCACGGTCCCATGTCGCGCTGGGGCGAGATCCTGGTAACGACGCGAGACAACGTCTGCCAAGACTATGTTAACTACTACAGCCGCGACACGCTGGGAAAGTTCATCGTGATCCTCGCCCCGGCCGCGGTGTTTGCCAATACCAACCTCGATTCCGAAGTTGGCAACTGGTATCAGCAACACGTTCGCTCGGCCTCGACTAACCACGCAGCCGACTTCTTCCGGCCGCTGGGAGACGGCTTTTACACAATACCAGTCTATGTTTCCGCTAAGCTCTTGGGCGAATACTTTGACGACCGGCCCGGCATGGCGCTGTTGGGCGAATTCGGCGATCGCACCACGCGGGCGTTGGCGGTGGGCGCTGGGCCTCTGCTTGCCGTGCAATACCTGACAGGCAGCGGACGGCCGTCGTCGATCGCGGACCAATCGTACTGGAAGCCATTTCACAGTTCCCACGGCGCCAGCGGCCATGCCTTCATGGGCGCGATCCCCTTTCTCACCCTAGCCGGCATGACCGACGACCCGCTGGCCAAGTGCTTCTTCTATGCTTGCTCGCCCTGGACCGGGATTTCGCGGGTCAACGACAATGTCCACTATCTCTCGCAGGTCTGGCTCGGCTGGTGGATGGCTTACCTGGCCTGCGATGCCGTCAATAAGACTGAAAAAGGAAACGGCCCGCTCGTGATTACGCCGCTGTATACGCCGGAGATGACGGGGGTGGGGCTGATTTACCAACATTAAAGAAATGTTACCGCCCCTTCCTCGCGCCGACGACATCTACACCGCCGACTGGAAGCGGCGGATCCACGACTATTTTTCCCACGGCGCTCAGTTCGCCGCAGCCTCGGGGTATTGGGCATTCGACTTCGAGCGGCAGTGGGCCAAGCATCGCAAGGCCGTGACTCGAGAGTTGAATCTAGTCGAACGGCTCAGCCACTGGATGCCGCCGCTGGGCCGTCGCGTGCTGGTGTTGGGTAGCTGGCTGGGAGCCGAGGCAATCGCCTACGCGCTCTGCGGCGCCGAGGTCACGGCCATCGATCTCGACGGCGAGGCCTTGCATCTTTCGACCGAGTTGGCCGTCCGGCATGGCACGTCGATCCAGACCGCCGCAATGGATGCCACCTCGACGAAACTGCCCGCGGACCATTTCGATCTGGTGAGTTGTTCGCAGGTGTTGGAGCATCTTCCGCCTGATCGACAACCGGCTCTGTTGGCCGAAATGTGGCGACTTTGTCGTCCGGGAGGTTTGCTCTGGTTGGACACGCCGAATCAGCTTGCTATCTGCGATCAGCACGACACGGGCCTCTATTTCGTTCACTGGCTGCCCCGGCCAGTGAAAACACGCCTGGCCCGCTGGCTTCACCGCGACGTGCCCACCAGCGAACCGGGATACGGTTATCAGGCGGTGGGGCTGCACGACTATATTTCATACTTCGGTCTGATGCGGAACTTGCGCCGCCTGGGGTCGCTGGAGGTTTTATCGCGGTATCGCGGCTTCGCCGATGTCGAGCACTACGCCGCCGGCCGCCACAGTGAAGGCCGCGCCGGCCCACTCTTTCCGCTGAAGTTAGCCGCCCTGCGGGCAGCTATGCGCGTCTGGAATTTTAATTGGATGAATGATATCCGGCTGGTGATACGAAAGAGGTAGATTTCTTTACCGAAAGCATGGGACGGAAAATCCAAAAGGAAAACGCGGGAAAAGAAGATGGATGCACATTCTTTTCCACCACATTTCTGTAATGGTCGTTGCGGTCAGTGGGTTAGTACTCGTCCAAAAAAAACTTGTGGTGCGGGCGCCTCGTCTGCGCATGCAGCCGGGACGGCCGCACCACAAAAACGCGGAGTTAATGTTGGACAGATACCTACGCCTTCACCACCATTGTTTCACTCGCCAAGTCGTCCAGCCAGGCCTCGATCAGGGTGGTCTGATTGGCGTTGCGATCGATCTGGCCGAGGGCATCTAGGCATCGTTCCAGACAGGCGGCAGCCAGAATCGCGTCGCCTGAAAAATGCCGTACCGCGGCTTCCAACGGGCCGCGCAGCTCGGGATCGGACGGCAGCGGAAGATCGCTGCGAATGTGCAATAGACGGCGATAAAAATCGGCGGCAAAGGCCACCACCCGGCGGAACCTGGCGCGCCGCGCGGGAGCCTCCTTGCCGGCCTCGTCGATGAAGGTCGAAATCACCTGGGCCAGCCCCACGCTATCCAGCGCCTCGGCCGACAATTTCTCCAGCAGTGCGCGGCGACAACTCCAGATGTCCGCATCGGCCAGAGCGATTGCCTCTTGCAGGCTCCCCTCACTAAAACGGGCCAGCCGCGCGGCTTCTGCCTGGTCGGTCACGAGACCCTTGGAGACCAGTAGTTGAGCCACGGTTTCCTCGGGCAGCGGCAGGAAGCGAATTAATTGGCAGCGAGAGCGGATCGTCGGCAGTTGTTTCGCGGGGCTTGTGCCGATCAGAATCAGCACGGAGTGCGGAGGCGGCTCTTCCAGCGTTTTCAGCAGACAGTTGGCCGCCTCGGGGCGATTCAAGAAATCAGCATCGTCGATGATCGCGATCCGCCGCCCGCCCATGAAGGGTTTCAGACTGATCCAATGGCAGAGTCCCTCGTGCCCACGCGTATCGCCTTCACCAATGAAGAGTGCCACTGGCAGGGTCGCCTTGTCCTCCGGCTTGGCGACGACTTCGATATCGGGGTGCGTGCCAGCCAGGGCCATCGTACAGCTCGAACAGGTATTGCATGGATCGAGATCCGCCGCTGGCCGCGACTGGCACAGCAAGGCCTGCGCAAAACGCAACGCGAAAGTGCGTTTCCCAACTCCTGCAGGACCGCAAAAAAGAAAGCTGCTCGCCAGCCGATTCCGCGCTATCGCCCTGCGGAACTTTTCCGCTACGTCGTCATGTCCTTCAATGCCGTGCCAAGTCATGGGTGAAAGTTCTCCTCGGCCGCAGCGTCAACCTCTTCATAGGCTATATTATGCATTATCCGCTGGGCCGCAATCCGCACGTCGGCCTGCACAACATCTATTGGCCGCGCGGCATCGACGACCACGATCTGGCCCGACTGATGCTTGGCCTCGGTCAGAAAGCCTTCGCGAACCCTGGTGTGGAACGCCAGCCCCTGCATTTCCATCCGATCGGGCTCGCGGCTGATTCGCGTGGCGGCCACTTCGGCAGGCAGGTCCAACACGATGGTCAGGCTAGGCAGCAAGCCGCCGGTGGCGATGCGACCAACCTCCCACAAGGTCTGGATATCCAACCCGCCGCCATAGCCCTGGTACACCACGTTGGCCAACAGGTATCGGTCGGCAACGACGATTTTGCCCGCCAGCAGCGCCGGCCGAATCAGTTCCGCAACTAGTTGTGCGCGAGCCGCCATGTAGAGGAACATTTCGCTTCGCCGCCCGATGGCCAGGTCGTGCCGGTGGAGAAGCAGATCCCGAATCGCTTCACCCAAGGGCGTGCTGCCTGGGTCGCGACACGTCGCCACCGAGTGCCCCTGCTGACGAAGCCACTGGCAAAAGAGATCAATCTGCGTTGATTTTCCCGTGCCGTCGCCGCCGTCGATGGAGAAAAACATAGGAGAAAAAGCCAAGGTTTTGGGATGCAAGGAATAGAGTTCATTGTATCCCGTTCTTGCCAAGTTCATAGATGTCGTGATGTCCGGCTTGTCGTACAGCCGGATCGAGGTTGGATGCAGCAGGGGCAGCATCCACCTTGGTGGCCAGGGAACTCAAATCCAGTGAACCCAGATCGTGTGTCCCGCGACGAGGTGGCCCCACGACCGCGGTGGAGTCGAGCCTGACGGGTTCTTGCGGTGCGGTCGGCCGCTGTAACGGATTCCTGCCCGACGGCTGCGGTTGCGGAGCCGGCAAAACTTCTGAACCTGCGCCCGACAGCTGCTTTGCTGGCGTACCCGGGGCCGAAACAGGAGCATCGGTCGGTATTTCTTCAGCACCCATGACCTGGCCGGAGAACTGCGGAATCGGCCCTTGGCTGAAGACTTTCGGAGAGGTAAAACCGTAGTCGAGGTACAAGGCGGCCGAGCGCGAGCGGGCACGGCGACGGGCATCGAAGTAGGCCTTTGCCGGCCATGGACCTTCGGTCAGGTAGACGCCGTTGTACTCCAACAGCGATCCTTTGCGGAAGTGAACCTGCGAGATCGACTTCGCATAGTTGGTCACCGAGCGGAAATAATCGCTTTCGGCCTGCGCCAGGGTGCGCTGAGCATTCAACAAGACGTCGATGAGGATCTGCCCGTTCTCATAGGCGGCCTTCACGGCTTCCACATTGCGCTGAGCGGCCAGTCGGCGGTTGAAGTTGGTCGCAGTCAGGACCAGGTTCGCTTCCATGTCGCGAATGGCATAAGCCACCTGATGGGATACTTCCAGTTCGGTCTCGCGGAGTTTGGCCCGATCGCGCGCCACGGCCAGTTCGGCATTCGTGACGCCGTCCTTTTGTTTGCGGAATCCGATCGGTATCTGGGCCGATACGCCGAGGTGCCAGTCCTGGAAGCGGCCGCTTGCTAGGTTGTCGAAAGCCCCGCCAGTAATATCGCCGTTGCCTTGATCGACGAGGTGATCGCCCAAGCCGAGAAAGCGATAGCGGGCGTCTAAATCGACGCGGGGAAGCAGGTAGTTCTTGGCCGCGATCAATTCCAGCTCCCGTTGCTTGACTCGCCAGCGCGACTCGCGAATTTCCACCGAACGAGCCATGGCCTCGCTCTGCACCTGCGACCAATCGAAGCTGATCTTGGCCGCCGTCGGATCGTCGGCCGGTCGGATCAACCGCCCGTCGGTGGCCGCAATGCCCATCATGTAACGGAGCTTGCTCTCGGTCTGATAGAGCTGCGACAGGGCCTGCTCAGCCGTGCTGCGGAAGAGAAAATACTGCTCGCGGGCCTGAGCTTCAAACGCCGCTTCGCCACCTTTGGCTCCCACGGTATACAGGGCATAGACCTTCTGCCACGTCTGCAAGGCGCTATCGCGGCCTTGCACGGCCGTGTCGAGGTTGCGATAGGCGAAGTAAAGTTCCCAGTAGGCTATTTCCACATCCGAAACCAGGTTTCGCACACCCGCTTCAAACGTGGCCAGGGCAATGTCCGTATTGACCCGGGCGATGAGCACGCCTTGGTTGAATCCTGGGATCGCTCCGGGACCGGCGATGCGGTTGAAATCGACGCCATAACCCTGCAACAACGGCTGGCGGATTTCCATCTGGAACGAGGTCTGCCAATCTGACGGGAACTGCCGTGTGCCGTTGTCTCGCTCCAAGTCATAGGACGTCGAGTTACTCACCGAAAGCACCGCGCCAAGGGCCGTGGTCTTGCTCAGCGATGTCTGAAATTGGGCAAGGTCTTGCGACAGCTCCAGCGGCAAGGTGCCGGAAAATAGCGGGTTCACGTTCCGCGGCTCGTGGTTGCGTTCCCAGAAGAGGTCCGTGTTCCACTGGGGATCAAACAGCGATAGGCCGGCGTTGATGCCGAAACGCGCATCGGTTTCCACGATTGCCGGATCGTAGATGGTGGGAGCGGCCGTGGGATTTGCGGTCAGGAATGCCGGCGGGCCTTGGACCTGCCCCCCGATCGACCGCATCACCTTGGCGTTTTGCAGAGCGTAGCGGATGGTATTTTCCAGGCTCAGATCCCAATGTTCCTTGGGTACCGGTCTCGCCAGCGAAAACGGCGGGATCGTGCCTTCGACCTCGCTGAAGGGAGGCTCAGGCACATCGGCATTGTCGATCGTCTGCGACATCCCAATGTAATGCGAGAGGTCACCGCTGTTGCGGAGATACAGAGGCTGTTGCGGTGCGCAACCGGTGAGGATTGCGGCGACGCACAGTAGGACCACTGCAAGTTTCGGGGGTTGGCAACGCATATAAGATAAGGTCGCGTTCCTCGAACACGGGACGCCTCAGGGGAAGACCGAGTCTTCCCACAGCAGCACGAGTTGTATCTGCCCCCTTGGCCGGCAACCGTCCTCGGCGGGCGCATTGCAGGCACCCTACCGAAATCAACTAACCGGCAAAGTTGTTATCGACAACCCAGTCACTAAACTTGCGATGTTCTTCTTTATCAGAAATGCAAGCGTAGGTTCGCTGTTTATCGCAATCTACTGAAATTGCCAAAATACACCACTATTATGGGTGGTTTTAGCAGATGAATTAGCACAGAGGGAAATACGAAGATTGAGGCAACCAATCTTCTACTTCTTGCCATCCCCGGCACCGCACGACTGACGCACGATAAGCTCGCAATCCAACAAAATATCTCGCGCGGGCATGGAAGGCCGTTCAATCCGTTGCAACATGGCGGCGAAGGCCGCCGCGCCGAGTTCCCGGCAAGGCTGCCGCAACGTCGTCAAGGGCACCGCGAGCAGATCGGAATGCCGCGCGTCGTCAAGGCCGACAATCCGAATGTCATGCGGAATGGAAAGCCCTAACTTCAACAAGTTCTGCATTAACCGAGCGGCCGTCACGTCGTTGGCACAAACGATCGCTTCCGGCCGCGAGGATTCGACGATTTGCCGCACGAATTCCAAATCGCTCGGTTCGCCCCGCCACAGCCAGGAGTCTTCCGGCTGAATGCCGGCATCCGTCAGGGCATCGCGCCAGCCTTCCGTCCGCAGATCGACTGTCGGCGCGGAGGTTGGCCGGGCCAGAAAGTGGATGGTCCGGCAGCCCAATTGCAGTACGTGCCGCGTCAACAAGCAACCCGCGCGGCGGTTGTCGATGCCCACCAGATCGAATTTGCTGCGTTGGGGATAGCTTTCCAGATCGCGGTCCAAGAGCACGACCGGCAGGCCGGCCTGGTCCAAGAGATGTGCGATCTCGCGATTGGTCTCCTCCATGCGAGGCGACAATTCGATCGGCGCGAAAAAGATTCCGGCCACGCGCTGTTCAATATATTGGTGGCAAAGCTGACGGACAGCCCGGTCCTGTTCGTCGGCCTGATCGGATGAAGCATGACCCCACAGCAGAGTATAATTGCAGGCTTGCATTTCGCGAGCAATTTCCGCGCAGATCGGCTCGAAGATCTCGGTGTTTCCCAATCCCGGAATCAGCAGGCCAAACAGGCGGCTCCCCACGGATTTGTCGAGGCGAATGTAGGTGCCGGAGCCTACGCGGCGATCGACCAATCCGGCCATTGCCAGTTCCCGCATGGCACGGGCGACCGTGGGCCGCGAGGTCTCAAAGCGGCGACAGAGGGCCGTTTCGCTAGGAAGCCGCTGGCCGACGGGAAACTTGCCCGCCACGATCCCCTCGTGAAAATGCTCGAAAATCTGCCGATGTTTCGGTTTGTGTAGCGCTTCGCTCGACATATCGATCTCATTCTAAGGAGGTCACTTGGCGGGGTGTGAAACCAATATGGATATTGGAACGGCAATAACCTGATATTACAACTTTATTGGAATTATGTCAACAGGTTGCTTGCAATTTTGGTTGAATTGCTTTACAATCCGAGAATACAGCCTGGGAAATCCATTCGGATTGTATCGAGGCAGCAAACCATATTCTCGGAGGAAGCCATGAGATTCTCATCGATTTCAGAAGTGGTGTTCACGATGCTGGTAGTCGGCGCGGTACTCGGCAGGACGGAGCCAACATATGGCACCGATGCTATTGCAAGTGGCAATTGGAATGAGGCTGGCACATGGAGCACGGGAATACCCGGTGCCTCGGACAACGTGTTAGTTCAGAACAATTACACGATAACTGTTCCGACGGGGTATGACGCGCAGGCCAATTTATTGGCCCTGTCGAGCGGCACCTTGGACATCACCGGCGGCACTGTCAACGCAAACACCGACCTGAGGGTGGGCTTCGATGGCACCTCTACCGGCGCGATGACCGTCAATGGCGTCACGGTGGTGAGCGGTAGGCTGCTTGCCGGTATGTTGGGCAGTTCCAGCGGGACAGTGAATCTCGTCAGCGGCTCGATTACTTCCACTGGCCCCACCTACATCGGTGTCGACAGTGCCAACTCCACAGGTTATCTCAACGTATCCGGCGGCACATTCACCTCGAACGGCGGTCTCAATGTGGGCACTGGTGGCGGTACAGGTCATGTTGTTCAGTCTGGCGGTATGGTGACCACTAATGACTGGCTCAATATTGGTCAGAGTGGTACTGGCGATTATGCGCTAAACGGTGGTACGCTGAATGCCCACTGGATTACTAGCGATGCTAATGCGGGAACGCTGAAGTTCAACGGCGGCACTCTGCGAGCGCTAGGGGACTCCCCCTACCTCATCGCGTACTGGAATACTGGATTGAAAGTCTTGGTACAGAGTGGCGGCGCCATTATCGACACCGCCGGCTTCAACGACACCGTGGGCCTACCGCTAACGGAGGATCCCCTCTCCACGGGCGGTGGATTGACCAAGAACGGCCCCGGCACGCTCCTCCTTAACGCGGCAAATACCTACACTGGCCCGACGAATGTCAACGGCGGAACATTGGTTATCGGCAATATCGCGATTCCGACCACCAATAGCGTGATCGTTAACAATGGCGGCACGGTCACCTTTGCGGGAAACGACAGTTGGGGTAATTGGGATGCGACGGCAAGCCCGGCCTTCACGGTGAACGCGGGTGGCATCCTTTCCTCAAGCAACAACTTCAACACCCTATGGAACCTGACACTCAACGGCGGCACCCTGCTCGCTAACGGCGGCGCCAATGGTGTCGCCCAGGCTTTCCAGTTGGCCGGCAACCTGACGGTGGGCGGTTCCTCTGCCTCGGTGATCGATCTGGTCGGTAGTGGCAACAATGGGCTCAACGCGGTGAATATCAGCGGTAACGGAAACTCCACCCTGACAGTCAACGTGGCCGATGTCACTAACAGCCCTGCTGCCGACCTCACCGTCAACACCGTTCTGCAAAATGGCAGGGGCACAACGTCAAACCTCACCAAGACCGGTGCGGGCACGCTTCTCCTTAACGCGGCAAACACCTACACCGGCACAACCACGATCAACGAGGGTACGATCACGTTGAACACGGGCAACGGGCCGGCAACTCACCCGTCGGGCACGATCGTCGTCAACAACGGCGGGATCCTGACCTTTGCCGGCTTTTATGAGTTGGGTGCATGGGGAGGCGGTACCGCAACCACTCCTGTCGTTGTCAATACGGGAGGCATTGTCGATTCTTCGGGATCAACGGCACACAATATTTGCGCCATGAACAATCTAACCTTGGCCGGCGGGAATTTGAATGCCACCGGTGGTTGGGATGCAAGCTGGGGTGCTTTCAACCTCTTTGGAACCTTGACGGTTACGGCCAATTCGTCGATTCAAAACACAAGTGGGAGCAACAACCTTTTAGCTCCTGGATCAGTGAACGGCAGCCAGACTCTAACCATTAGTGTGTCGTCTGGAGCAACATTAACGGAAAACCTTCCGATCATCGATTCCGGACCGAATAATACTTACTCGATCACGCAAACGGGCGCGGGGACAGTCGTCTTGACCGCAGCCAATACCTATAGCGGCGTGACGACCGTAAACGGCGGCACTTTGCAAGTCACGACCGGCGGCGCAATCAACTCGAACGCCGACCTAACGGTTGGCCACGGTAGCACCACTACCGGCGCAATGACCGTCAATGGCGGCACGGTGGTGAGCGGTAGGTTGCTTGCCGGTTGGGAGGGCAGCTCCAGCGGGACCGTGAATCTCGTCAGCGGCTCGATTACCACGGGCGCAACCTACATCGGTGTCGACAGTGCCACCGCCACAGGCAATCTCAACGTATGTGGTGGCACATTCACCTCGAACAGTGAGCTAAATGTGGGCTTAATCGGCACCGGTCACATGGGCGTCACTGACGGCGCAGTTAACGCGAACAACGGCCTATTTGTGGGCCGCTTAAGTGGTATCGGCGTGCTAACCGTCTCCGGCGGCACGGTGGTGGTAGGGAGCAATGCACTGATTGTCGGTTGGGACAACGCCACGGGGACCGTGAATCTCGGCAGTGGTGGCTCGATTACCACCGCGGGCATCACCTACATCGGTGTCGGCGGCTCCACCGCCCAAGGCAATCTCAACGTAACCGGCGGCACATACACCGCAAACGGCGAAGTACGGGTGGGCGTCGGTGGCGCTAATGGTTTTGTCACTCAATCTGGCGGCAACATTTCCGTCTCAGACAACACCTTCCTTGGTCGGGACTTCAACTCCCTACCGGCAACCTGGAACGTCACCGGCGGCACGAGCAATTTCGGCGGAGGAAACCTTGAGATCGGTAGTTACAACGGCACGGGCTCGATGACCGTCGATGGCGGCGTCGTCAACGTCGCGACGGGGAACAACCCCATATACCTCGGCGTCTTTGGCACCACCGGCACGCTGAACCTGAAAAGCGGCACGTTCAGCACGGCCAGAGACATCGTCAATTATTCCTCGGGCACCGGCATAGTGAATTTCGACGGCGGGACATTGCAAGTTGCATCCGGATACGTCTCCACCGGGGGTGGTCTCGTGAATGGTGCGAGCTCCGGTAATTTTCAGCCCGTGACCGCCGTTGTCAAGACCGGTGGCGCGATCATCGACACCAATGGCCAGAACGCGACCATCAGTGCCGTTCTTACCCACGATTCGGCCCTGGGGGCAACGCCTGACGGCGGCTTGACCAAGAACGGCCCCGGAACGCTGACACTCTCCAACGCGAACACCTACACCGGCGGCACTTATCTCAACGCCGGTATGCTCACGGCAAATAGCACGTCGGCCCTGGGCTTGGGCACTGTCGCGCTCAGCGGCGGCACGCTGGGCATCGGCGGCGGGGTCACGCTCTCGAACAGCATGACGCTGACCAGCGGTGTCGTTTCGGCCAACGGCAATTCCTATCTCACCGGCAACCTGGGCGGCCCAGGCGGCCTGACTGCGGTTGGACCAGGCGTGCTGAACCTCTCCGGCACGAACAACTATAACGGCCCCACCCTCATCAGCGGCGGCACGTTGCGGCTCTCCGCTCCTCCCACACTGCCCGCCGGCACGAAGATCTGGCCCATCGGCGATTCGATCACGGAGGGTGGCGGCGGCACGAATGCCGGCTATCGCGGCTTCCTGTATAACAGTCTGGGCGGCACGTTCCAATTCGTCGGCTCGTGGAACAACAACCCGGGTTCTTTGCCGACGGTGCCCGTCAATCAAACCTATCACGACGGCCACGGCGGCTGGACGTCCCAGCTAATTGACTACAACATCGACGGTTGGTTGACCTCATCGTCCGGAAGCGGAGCGAGCATCATCACGATGATGATCGGTACCAATGATTTGATGGTGGCGGGATATGATGTCCCAACAAGCATTGGCTACGTCTCCTCGATCATCGACAAGGTTTACGCGCATAATAATGGCATCAAGTTCCTTCTCGCGCAGGTCACGCCCCGTACCGATAATGCCACCAGTTACAACGGTATCGTCGCCAATGACTGGAACACGGAATTTAATGCGGCCCTGGTCGGGTTAGTCGCCGATAAGCGGGCCTTGCCCTCCCCCGTCAATATCTCGCTGGTCGATATGAATACGAACTTTCCCTCCAACGGCCTGAACGATGGCCTGCATCCCAACGACACGGGCTATAGTTGGATGGCCGGCCAATGGGCCGGCGCCATGCTCGGCAGTTCGACGACGGCGGTGACCTCGGCGATTCCGCTCAACTCGCCCACGACCGTGTCGGCGGGTGCCACCTTCGACCTGGCCGGCAATGCGGTGTCGATCGGCCCGCTCAGCGGCGACGGCAGCATTATGCTGGGAAACAGCGGGTCGCTGACCGTCAACAGCACGACCGGAAATAACACCACCTTCTCGGGGGTGATTTCCGGATCTGGCAGCCTCGTGAAGACCGGGCCTGCGACGTTGATTCTGAGCGGTACCAATATCTACACCGGCGGCACGACGGTCAGTGCCGGCATTCTGGCCATAACTTCCGCCTCTGCCCTGCCCGACGGGCATCGTTTGATCGTCGGCGCTGGCGGAACCTTGATCTTCGATCCTTCATTCAGCGGTTCGCCGATCGTGGCCTCCTCGGTCTCGCCGCTTGCGGCTTCGTCCGCAGCGATGAATTCGCCGGTCAGTCCGGTTCCGGAACCGAGCACGCTGGCCCTGTTGATGGCTGGCCTGGTGGCTGGCTTGGGCGCGTGGCGGAAGAGGAAGAAAAAAGAGATTGAAAATTGAGAATTGCAAATTGCAAATTTGAGATTTGTCTGACAACCAACAACCACCCCGGCTGTCGCGGCAGTCCTTCCCGAGCTTGGATCTGCCGCGGCAACCGGTCATTTTCTGCCATGTACATAAACGATGATCGCAGCAGCTTTACGGATCAGATCGAGGAACACCGATGAGTAGAGCGCCCCTACACGGTTTTACCCTGGTGGAATTGCTTGTCGTCATCACGGTCATTGGTATCTTGGTTGCGCTGATGCTGCCGGCCGTGAACTCGGCCCGAGAGGCAGGCCGCCAGGTGGAGTGCAAGAACAACCTCAAGCAAATGTCCCTGGCCTGCCTCGCTCACGTGGAGGCCCACGGGATCTTTCCGGGTGGAGGCTTAAACTTCTGGACCGACCGCACATGGTATTCGCCCGGCGTTCCGGCTATTGCTCCAGCACAGCATTTGGGTTGGGCCTACCAAATCCTCCCGTTTATCGAAGAAGGCAACCTTTGGATCAGCGGTACTTCCGCCGAAGACGTCGGCAAGGTGCTCCTGTCGTGGTGCTACTGCCCTACGCGGCGGAGGCCCATGCTCCTGATCGATGACCAGTGTGGCGGCCGCGTTACGCGGGGCGGCATGGATTACGCCGGCAACGGTGGATGCGATAGTTCCGTCGGCGAATGGGGGATCTGGGGTAACGGCGCGGATGCACCGATTACTCGCTGTCCCGACGTGGTCAGTCACGCGCAAATCACCGACGGCGTTAGCAACACGCTGCTGCTGGGCGAGAAGTGCTTGAATGTCAGCGTGTTCCCCTATAATCAGGCCGACGATGACGGAGGCTGGATCGAAGGTTGGGACTTCGACACGATCCGTTGGGGCGTCTTCCAGCCCAGGCCCGACATGAACCAAGGCCCCATCATGCCCATCAGTGCTATTCGTCACGACGGCAATTCGCACGGCGGAAGCCGTTATGCGTTCGGTTCCTCGCACCCCAGTCAGTTCATGAGCGCGCTGTGCGATGGTTCTGTCCGCACGATCGCCTTCAGTATCAGTTCCAATGTCTTCAAGAATCTCTCTTCGCGAAACGACGGTGCGGTGATCGATCTCACTAAGCTCTAGGATATTCATGAAAGCCACGATTTTCACCCACTCCGCGCTCCTCGGTGTCCTGTTGCTGGCAGTCCTTGCCGGTTGCCGGCGTGGCGTCAGCGAGCCGCCCCGCTTCGGCCTTTCCGGCAGGGTAACCTACGACGGCAAGCCGGTTCCGGCCGGGTTCGTGGCGTTCTCGCCCGACGATTCCCAGGGCAATCGAGGCCCCACCGTTACCGCCGACATCCACGCGGGGCAGTACCAAATCAAGCCCGACGAAGGTACGGTGGGCGGACCACATCGGGTTTCAATTCATGGCTTGGACGGCAAGCCGATTCCCTACGGCAATCTGACCAACTCGCTGGGCAAAAGGCTGTTTCCCGAGTTCAAGACGCAGGTTGACCTGCCGTGTGAGACCGCCACCCAGGATTTTACCGTTCCGGCAGACAAAGCCCGTTGAAAAAGGCTCCCGCATTGATTTTACGATTCCACCAAGTGTTTAGCATCCGGTAATCCGAGAGGAATTTTCATGAGAAGAGAGTTGAGTCTGTTGACCGCGCTTATTGTTTTGAAGGTCGCTTTGGCGTCATGCGTCGCCCAGGGCGCCGGCGACGTGATCGTCGTGGATTTTGAAGGCGCCGATTATGGCGGCTGGAAGGTCGCCGGCAATGCGTTCGGCGCCGGGCCTGCACATGGCACGCTGCCGAATCAGCATGAAGTAAGCGGGTTTCTCGGAAAGGGCCTGGTGAACACGTACTTGCAGGGCGATGCGTCGACCGGCACGCTCACGTCTCCGCAGTTCAAGATCGAGCGGAAGTATATCAACTTCCTCATCGGAGGCGGCAACAAGCCGGACGTGGCCTGTATCAACCTGCTGCTCGATGCCAAGGTGCTGCGCACGGCCACCGGCAACGACGACGAAGCCCTGGAGTGGGCCACGTGGGACGTGGCCGACCTGGCCGGCAAGACCGCGACGATCCAGATCGTCGATCGAGCGACCGACGGCTGGGGGCACATCAACATCGACCAGATCGTCCAGAGCGACATACACAAGGTCGAGCCGCTTCCCCCACTCGCGCCCCTCTACCAGGAACGGTACCGCCCTCAGTTTCACTTTTCCCCGAAGATCAATTGGACGAATGATCCCAACGGGTTGGTGTACTACAAGGGCGAGTACCATCTCTTTTTCCAGCACAATCCCAGCGGCATCAACTGGGGCAACATGACCTGGGGACATGCCGTCAGCCCGGACCTGATCCATTGGACCCAGCTCGAGCACGCCATTTACCCCGACAAGCTGGGCACGATCTTTTCCGGTTCCGCGGTCGTTGACTGGAATAATACGGCCGGCTTCCAGACCGGTGACGAGAAGGTCATCGTGTGCATCTACACCTCGGCCGCCGGATACACGGACGAGTCCAAGGGGCAGCGATTTACGCAGTCGATCGCCTTTAGCAACGATTGCGGCCGCACCTGGACGAAGTACGAGAAGAACCCGGTGCTCAAGCACATCGCCGGCGACAACCGCGATCCGAAGGTCATCTGGCACGCGCCATCGAAGAAGTGGATCATGTCCCTCTTCCTGGACGGCGAACAATACGCCCTGTTCGGTTCGCCGAACCTTAAGGAGTGGACGAGACTCAGCGACGTGCCGCCGGTGGGCACCGCCGAATGCCCGGACATCTTCGAGCTGCCCGTCGATGGAGACGCCAACAATACGCGCTGGGTCTTCTGGGGCGGCAGCGGCAATTACTCCATCGGAAAGTTTGACGGCAAGACCTACGTCAAGGAGGCCGGGCCGTTTCGCTTCGAGTACGGCAACAACTACTACGCCGCCCAGAGTTACAGCGACATTCCCAAGGAGGACGGCCGCCGCATCCAGATCGCGTGGATGAACGGTGGCCGCTACCCGGGCATGCCTTTCAACCAACAAATGTCGTTTCCCAGCGCGCTGACGTTGCGGACGCTGCCCGAGGGCATCCGTTTATGCCGCGAACCGGTCAAGGAGATCGAGAAGCTTCACGACAAGCAGCACAGTTTCAAGGATCTTTCCTTGCAGGCCGGCGACGATCTGCTGAAGGACATCGCGGGCGATCTGTTCGATATCCGCATGGAGTTCGAGCCGGGCGATGCCGAGGAAGTGACGCTGAACGTCCGCGGCAAGCCGGTGGTCTACGACGTCAAGAAGAAACAGGTGGTCTTCCTCGGCAAGACCGCGAAGCTGGAGCCGATCGAGGGCAAGGTGAAGCTGCAAGCGCTGGTAGACCGTGCTTCGATCGAGGTCTTCGGGCCGGATGGTCGCTTCAGCATGTCGAGTTGCTTCCTGCCGTCGCCGGGCAACAAGAAGCTCTCCCTGACTGCCAAGGGCGGCAAGGCACGGGTCAAGTCGCTGGAGGTTTGGGAATTGAAGTCGGCTTGGCCCAGGTAATTTGTAGTTTGGAGCTTAATGGCATGCGAATCAATGGTTATCTCTTGCGCAGCGCTATCGTAGCGGCCCTGGGCGGTTTTCTGTTCGGCTTTGATACCGTCGTCATTTCCGGCGCGGAGCAGACCATTCAGACGCTGTGGGGTTTGAGTCCGAGCCTGCATGGGCTGGCGATGGGTTCCGCACTGTACGGCACGGTGCTAGGCTCGCTGCTGGGCGGCTGGCCCTCGGACCGGTTCGGCCGCAAGAAAACCCTCTTTTTCATCGGCTTGCTCTACATCCTTTCGGCGGTTGGCTGCGGCCTGGCTGACGGAGTGAGCATGTTCATCGCTGCCCGCTTCATTGGCGGGCTGGGCATCGGCACCTCGACGGTTGTGGCCCCGATGTACATTTCCGAGATCGCCCCGCCGGCCTACCGCGGGCGGTTGGCGGGCATGTTCCAGTTCAACATCGTCTTCGGCATCGTGATTGCCTTCGCTTCCAATGCGGTGATTGCCAAGATCCTGGGGGGAGAGGACGCCTGGCGCTGGATGCTCGGCATTGCCGCCGCTCCCTCCCTCGTTTACGCCCTGATGTGCCTCGGCCTGCCTGAAAGCCCGCGGTGGTTGATCGGCCGCAAGGGCGACCGCGCGGCGGGCCTTCAGGTGCTGCGGCTGATCGAGCCTGAGGTAGCACCGGCCCAACTGGAGGCACATGCGGACGAACTGCTCTCGGCGGCCCGCTCCGAGCAGGCCGCGGTCTCCAGATTCTGGTCGTGGCGGCTTCGCGTGCCGATCCTGTTGGCGTTCCTGGTAGCCTTCTTCAATCAGCTATCCGGCATCAACGCGGTGCTGTACTTCGCCCCGCGGATCTTCGAGATGACCGGTCTCGGTAAAGAGGCTGCGCTGCTGCAATCGGTCGGCATCGGCGTCACCAACCTGATCTTCACTTTCGTGGGCCTGTGGCTGATTGACCGGCTGGGGCGGCGGACGCTGCTTTACATCGGCTCATTCGGCTACATTCTTTCGCTCGGGCTGACGGCCTGGGCTTTCTTCACACAGCATTACGCCATCGTGCCGGCATGTATTTTCGCCTTCATTGCAGCGCACGCCGTGGGCCAGGGAACCGTGATCTGGGTGCTCATTTCCGAAATATTCCCCAACCGTCATCGCGCGGAAGGCCAGGTACTGGGCAGTTTCACCCATTGGGTTTTTGCCGCGCTGCTGACCACGTTTTTTCCGAACATGGTCGCGGCGTTCGCGCCGGGCTATGTCTTCCTCTTTTTCTGCGGCATGATGGTCTTGCAGCTCGTCTGGGTGGCGACCATGGTGCCGGAAACCAAGGGGGTCTCGCTGGAAGAGATCCAGCACAAACTAAAAATTGTAGGTTAGGCTTTCCAGCCTGACAGAAAGCCGGACAAGTCAGGCTGGAAAGCCTGACCTACTTGCTGGATAAAAACAAATGAATCGTACCGCGCAGCCCTTGATCCTCGGAATCGGCGAGATCCTTTGGGACATGCTTCCCAACGGCCGGATGCTGGGCGGCGCTCCCGTGAATTTTGCCTATCACGCCGCGGCTTTGGGCGCGCAGGCCCACGCCGTCAGCGCCGTGGGCGACGACCCTTTGGGCCGCGAAATCCTCGATCGCATGGACGCGCTGCGCTTGCCGCGGCAGGGAATCGCAATCGACCGCCAGCATCCGACGGGCACCGTCGACGTGCAATTGGATGCGCAAGGAAAGCCAACCTATTGCATCCATGAGCAAGTGGCTTGGGACTTCATCGCCGCGACGCCGACAACACTCAGCCTGGCACAAGGCGCTGCAGCCGTCTGTTTCGGCTCGCTGGCCCAGCGCAGCGCGGTGTCGCGAACGACCATTCTGAATCTGCTCGACGCGGTGCCCGAGCACTGCCTGCGAGTCTTTGACATGAATTTGCGGCAGCATTACTACAATGCGGAGGTTCTGGTTTCCGGGTTGGAAGCTGCCGACGTGTTGAAGCTCAACGACGAAGAGTTGCCTGTCGTGGCCGAACTGCTGTCGCTGCCGGGAAACGACCGCGCCGTGCTCTGCGGTCTGCTCCACCGCTACGATTTACGGCTCATTGCGCTGACCAAGGGAGCGGGCGGCTCCGAGCTTGTAAGCCAGGATGGGCGATCGGTTCATCCCGGCGTGCCAACCAAGGTGGTCGACACGGTCGGTGCGGGCGATGCCTTTACCGCCGCCGTTACCTTGGGCTTGCTGGAAAAGCTGGACATGGACACGATCAACGAACGGGCCAACCGCTTGGCCAGCTACGTGTGCAACCAGCAGGGCGCGATGCCGCCGATGCCCGAGGACATGGTATTGCGCATCGACGGTTTCTCGCGGCCGCAGTCCGCCGCAAGGCCCGCCTCCGCGCGCCACGCACCGGTTGTGCCTTCATGAAGGCCATTACTCACACGACAAGATAAGGCAAGTGTTCCGCATCCTTGCGGGGGCGCGCTGGCCTTGCCATGAGAACTTAAAACAATGAAATCCGCACTTCTGTTCGTCGGCCTCTTCGCTATCCTGTTCGTCGCTCCGCTCTTCATCACCACCGCTGTTGCGGTGCCTGCGGTTGAACCCGCACCGCTGCGCGACAAGACGCTGGTGGCGTGGGTGGCCCCGGCCAATTTGGTGCAACGCGGCGGTGTTTTGACGCTCGATGCCGGTCAGGGGCTCTTCGACGGGATCGTTTTTGGTGAGCAAACGCCTAAGAAGTGGATGCCGGGCAGCGAAGGCTGGCGCCGCACGCAGCCGGATCAGGCGGAGTGGCCGGCCGAAACGGCCGATGGCAAGGAATATGACATCTGGGCTGAGGCGATCGAACCCAAGGTCAAGCAGGTCATGGGCGACAACGCGATCTCGCCCGTCAGCCAAAAGCCTTTGGATACAAGGCCCGAGTGGGAGATGGGGCCGTTTGTGAAACTCGCCGCGCCGGTTCTCTCGCCCGCGGCGGAATCCAAATTCCAATGCCCTCTTCAGGGCAAGGAAGTCCGTTGGGAGGAGCAGAACGTGTACAACCCGGCGGTGGTGGTACGCGGTGGTAAAGTCTATTTGCTCTACCGTGCCGACGACAAGTGCTGGTGGAAGTTTGGCACCGAAGATCAAGCCACCAGCCGCATTGGCCTGGCTTCAAGCGAGGATGGGCGGCACTTCACGCGCCATCCGCTGCCCGTCGTTTTTCCCGACAAGGATGCTTTCACGAAATATGAATGGCCCGGCGGATGCCAGGATCTTCACGTCGTTGAGGGCGAGGACGGCATCTACTACATGAACTATACGGCCTGGGGCGAAGGCGGCATGGACTCGATGTGCGTGGCCACCAGCAAAGATCTGATCCACTGGCAGAAGCACGGGCCGGCCTTCGCGAAGTTCGCCCCCGGCGCGGTCCGCAGTTCACGGAGCGGCGTGATCGTCGCGCGGCAAGCGGGTGAGAAGTTGCTGCCCGCCAAGGTCAACGGCCAATACCTGATGTACTACACGCACCCGAGCGCCTTGGCCGTTTCCGACAATCTGATCGACTGGAAGCCGCTGGGCAAGCAGGTCTGGGGCGGCGGCCATGAATCTGGCGCCATCGCCCTGTGGAGAGACGAGGGAATTCTGCTCTTCTTCAACAGCCAGGATCATTCGGCCGACGTGAACTTGCCGACCGGCTCCTGGACCCTGGGCCAGGCATTGATCGACCGCGCGAATTTGACCACCGTGCTGCGGCATCAGCAGCGGCCTTTGCTGCAACCCGTCTTCGACTGGGAGAAGAAGGGCTATTGCCCCGTGCCCGCCACCGTGTCCAACGGCCTTGTGTACTTCAAGGGAGAGTGGCTTCTGTACTACGGCGCGGCAGATCGGCACATCGGGCTGGCCGTGTTTACGCCCAAGGCCAATTCACCGTTCTCGCTCGCGCATTAGAAATGCATAACAAGAACTTTCTTCCTCTTAGCAAAAAGACATGAAACGAAGCCGGATCCTATTAGTCGTCCCACTCTTCTTCATCACTACCGCTGTTGTGGCGGCCGCGGTTGAACCCGCACCCTTGCGCGACAAGACGCTCTTAGCGAGGGTCGCCCCGTCCATAAACGAATTATCAGCACGACGGCCGGACATTCTCATCGCCGATTTTGAAGGTAAGGATTATGGCGAATGGAAAGTCACGGGTGAGGCGTTTGGATCTGGTCCTGCACAAGGAGCACAGCCTGGCCAGAACCAAGTTACGGGATTTCGGGGCAAAGGGCTTGTGAACAGCTTCCTTGGCGGTGACAAATCAGTCGGAACACTCACTTCGCCTGCATTCAAGATCGAGCGCAAATACATCAACTTCCGCATCGGCGGCGGCGAGCATAAAGATAAAACCTGCATGAACCTCCTCGTGGATGGCAAGATCGTCCGCACGGCGACGGGCTGCAACAACGAGGCACTCGAGCCTGCATCCTGGGATGTTGGTGCATTTGGCGGAATAACAGCCGTAATCGTGATCGTGGATAACGAGAGCGGCGGATGGGGGCATATCAACGTTGACCAGATTGAGCAGAGCAATTCGCGCAAGGGAGAACCGCCGAATGAAGGCCCTGCCAAGCTGTACCAGGAAAGTTACCGCCCACAGTTTCATTTTAGCGCTGCAAAGAACTGGCTCAACGACCCCAACGGGCTGGTGTTCTACAAGGGCGAATACCACCTCTTCTTTCAGCACAATCCGGTAGGACTGCACCATGGCAATATGACCTGGGGCCACGCCGTCAGCCCCGACATGCTCCACTGGACTCAACTGGAACATGCCATCCATCCCGATAGACTGGGCACGATCTTCTCCGGATCCGCCGTAGTCGATTGGAACAATACGGGCGGCTTCCAGGCGGGCGGGGAAAAGGCAATCGTCTGTATTTACACCTCTGCTGGCAATACCTCTCCCGAATCCAAGGACCAGCCGTTCACGCAGTCCATCGCCTACAGTATCGACTGCGGACGGACATGGCAGAAGTACGACAACAATCCGGTATTGCGCGAAGTCGCCAAGGATAACCGCGATCCCAAGGTCTTCTGGCACGAACCAACGAAGAAGTGGGTGATGGCCTTATTCCTGAGCAGCAACCGCTACACCCTGTTTGGCTCACCGAACCTCAAGGAATGGACAAAGCTAAGCGATATACCAGCGTTTGGCTCGGACGAGTGTCCAGACATGTTTGAACTGCCCGTGGATGGCGACGCGAAGAACACTCGTTGGGTTTTCTGGGGAGGAAACAATTCCTACCTCGTGGGCCGTTTTGATGGCACGACTTTCAGCAAGGAGGCAGGGCCGTTTCGCTTCGAGCATTCCAACAACTACTACGCCGCCCAAACCTACAGCGACATCCCCAAAGAGGATGGTCGGCGGATCCAGATTGCGTGGATGTGCAACTGGAGCGGCGGCTATCCAGGCATGCCGTTCAACCAGCAAATGTCGTTCCCCAGCGCACTTGCCCTGCGGACTTTTCCCGATGGTCTCCGCCTGTGCCGTCAGCCGGTCAAGGAAATCGAGAACCTCCACGACAAGAATAAGACGCGCCTCTTCAAAGACCTGACACTTCGTAATGGAGACGATCCGCTCAAGGGCATTTCGGGCGATTTGTTCGACATACGCATGACCTTCGATCCGGACGATGCAACCGAGGTTGCATTCAACCTCCGCGGAACCACGGTGACGTTTAACGCGGAAAAAAACCTATTACTGTTTCTTGGCAAGGAGGTGGCTTTGACGCCTGTGGACGGCAAGGTGAGTCTGCAAATCCTGGTGGACCGGACTTCGATCGAGGTCTTCGGCAACGATGGCATAGTAAGCATGTCGTCACTATTCCTGCCATCACGCAGAGACAGGGACATTTCGCTATCGGTTAGGGGCGGCGCTGCAAAGATCATCTCGCTGGAAGTTCATGAACTCACGTCGGCATGGAATGCGGGAAAACCATGAGTCAAACGAAGAGGCACATGAACAGACTATTCTTATGCTTGTATGGCATGTTGACGCTCTGTGGAGCGGCGCGGGCCGCCGAGGATCTCCTCATCGCCGATTTTGAATCGGACACCTATGGGGACTGGAAGGTGGAGGGCGACGCCTTTGGCGCCGGTCCGGCGCACGGCACGTTGCCTGGTCAGGGCACGGTCGACGGTTTTCTCGGCAAGAGGCTCGCCAACAGCTTCAATGGCGGCGACGGTCCGACAGGCAAATTGACTTCGCCGGAATTCAAGATCCAGCGCCAAATGATATCCTTCCTGATCGGTGGCGGTGGTTTTGAAGGCAAGACCTGCATGAATCTTCTGGCCGACGGAAAAGTTGTCCGCACTGCCACTGGTTGCTGTCGTGAGGCCCTTGAGTCCAAAACTTGGGATGTCCGCGAACTTGCGGGCAAAATCGCGAGAATTGAAATTGTGGACGATGCCCCGGGTGGCTGGGGGCATATCAGCGTGGATCAGATTGTACAGACGGACCGCAAACCGCCACTACTGCTCAACGCAACGCGTGAAATCGCGATGGAAAAGCCCTATCTGAATTTTCCGGTCAAGAATGGCGCGCCCATCCGCCGGATTACTTTTGCCGTGGCCGGTGAGCCGCCGCGCAAATTCGACATCGCGCTGGCCAACGGTGAGCCGGACTGGTGGAACTTCATGGACGTCGCGCCCTTTGCCGGCAAGAAAGCGATGATCGCGATTGACCAACTCCCCCCAGACTCCGCCGGGCTGAAGGCCATTGATCAGACCGGAGAAATCAAAGACTCCGAGACTCTCTATCGTGAAAAATTCCGCCCGCAGTTTCACTTTTCTGTGCGGCGAGGCTGGAACAACGACGTGAATGGGCTGGTTTTCTATGAGGGTGAGTACCATCTTTTCTTCCAGCATGATCCGTACGGAATAATCGGCAACTGCGGCAACATGCATTGGGGGCATGCTGTCAGTCCGGATCTGGTGCATTGGACGGAACTGCCGGTCGCGCTCTATCCCGATCAGCACGGCCCTATGTTTTCCGGTTCCGCCGTAGTGGATTGGAACAACACCGCCGGTTTTCAGACGGGTAAGGAAAAGGTAATCGTCTGCATCTTTGCGACGGCGGGTGATTGCACTCAAGGCATTGCCTATAGCAACGACCGCGGTCGTACCTGGACGAAGTATGCAGGCAACCCCGTTCTCCCGCACATCCTTGCCGGCAACCGCGATCCGAAGGTAATCTGGTACGCGCCGGAAAAGAAATGGATCATGGTTCTCTATCTTGATGGCGATTCCTATGCGCTATTTTCTTCACCTGATCTCAAGAAGTGGGAAAAGATGAGCGATGTTTCCATTCCCGGCACCAAGGAATGTCCGGAATTCTTCGAAATCGCTGTGGACGGCAACAAGAAGGATACTCGTTGGATCCTTTATGGCGTCAACGGGCATTACTTGGTTGGCAAGTTTGACGGTAAGAGATTTGCACCGGAGTCTGGTCCGCACCCGCTTGCCTATAGCCACTGCTGGGCCGCATCGCAGACCTTCAACGATATCCCTTCTGAAGATGGCCGCCGGATTCTGATGCCATGGGAGACGGCGAATATGCCACCAGGTATGCCTTTCAATCAGATGATAGGATTGCCAGTCGAGTTGAAGTTGCGGACGACTGCCGAAGGCCTGCGCCTGACTGCTATGCCCGTCAAGGAGTTTGCCGCACTACGCGGCAAATCGCATAAGATTGAAGCACGGTCGCTCAATCCCGGCGACAATCCTCTGGCGGAGATCAAGGGCGAGTTATTGGATCTGGAAACGGAATTTGAACCCGGCGATGCCGCCGAGGTTGGTTTCAACCTGCGCGGGATTAGTGTCTCGTATGACGTGAAAAATCAGGTGCTTGCGTGTAATGGCCGGGTGGAAGCCTTGAAGATGGAGGCAGGCAAGATTCGCCTGCGCCTGATGGTGGATCGCACAACCATTGACATTTTCGGCAACGACGGCCGTCTCTATATGCCCATGGTTGTCTTTGCCGCGGAAGACAATCGCTCGCTGGTGGCTTATACCAAAGGTGGCAGTGCAAAGATCATCTCGCTTGAAGTTTATGAACTCACGTCGGCATGGAATGCGGGAAAACCATGAGCCAGAAGAATGGGCAAATGAACAGACTATTCTTATGCTTGTATGGCATATTGACGCTCTGTAGCGCAGCGATGGCCGCCGAAGACATCCTTATTGCCGATTTTGAATCAGACACCTATGGTGACTGGAAGGCGGAGGGCGACGCGTTTGGTAGAGGGCCGGCGGAAGGTGCAATTTCGGGCCAGAACCCGGTTGCCAATTATCAGGGGAAAAGGCTCGTCAATTCTTTTCACAATGGAGATGCGACAACTGGCGCGCTCACTTCGCCGCCTTTCAGCATTCAGCGCAAGAATATCACCTTTTTGGTTGGTGGTGGAAACCATCCGAATGAAACGTGCATGAACCTGATTATCGATGGCAGGATTGCGCGAACCGTAACTGGTCCGGATAGCGAGCGGCTTAACCCCGGCGGTTGGGATGTCCTTGAGTTTGCCGGAAAACAGGCAATCCTTCAGATTGTCGACAGTCACAAAGGCGGTTGGGGGCATATTACAATCGACCAGATTGTTCAAACGGACAATGAGATCCCGAAAAAAATGTCGATGGCGTATGAGTGTCCATCCGTCAACAAGAGATTTCTGCATATTCCGATCTGGTCCGGAGTAACGAATTCCTGGGTGACTATCAGTGTCGATGGTGTTTGGCAGCGCGAGCTTGCGATCTCGCTGGCCAGGGACAATCCCGACTTTTATGCCACACTTGAAGTCGGCCAATGGCAAGGCAAGAAACTGACACTGACTGCCGAAAAGGTTGATTCCAATTCGAAATGGATCAAGCTGATCAAGCAGTCGGATGAGATGTCGGATGAGGCGACCGTCTATACGGAGAAGTATCGTCCACAATTTCACTTCACCGTACGCCGCGGCGGGATAGGCGATGTGAATGGGCCGGTCTATCTGAGCGGTGAGTATCATCTATTCGGCCAGCACTGGCCTTTTCAGGGCGCAAACGCGAGAAACCCTGGATCGATCGTTTGGACACATGCCATTTCCACCGACCTCGTTCACTGGGTGGAATATCCCGTGGCTGTCTTTCCCGATAAGCTTGGATTGCCGTTCTCCGGGACTGGTGTGGTGGATTGGAAAAACACAGCGGGTCTGGTCAAAAACCCCGTCATGGATAATGATGGCAAGTTAAAGAATCCCGCCATTGTCCTCTTTCACACATCGTATCCGCTGCTCCTCCGGTCTGGTGGCGTCGCCACGCAATCGATGGTGTACTCGCTTGATGCGGGCCGCACCTGGATGAAGTATCCCGGCAATCCGGTGGTTCCGCATTTCATCGCAGAGAACCGAGACCCGAAAGTATTCCGGTATGAAGACAAGAAGAATCCGGGTAACCCGTATAGCGGGCACTGGGTTATGGCTCTCTATATGTCAGGCCAAGACTTTGCCCTGCTTACGTCGAAAGACCTGATTCATTGGGAGAGGGCAAGTGGCATTATCAACGCCGGATGTATCGATTGTCCCGATATGTTTGAACTGCCGGTGGATGGCGACAAGAACAATACCCGCTGGGTCTTTTGGGGAGGAAGCGGGAGCCATCTGATAGGAACTTTTGATGGTCAGGCGTTTGTCAAAGAAGCAGGCCCATTTTTAGGATTTGCCGGCACTGAATATGCGGCGCAAACATTCAGCGATGTTCCGGAGGAAGACGGTCGGCGCATTCAAATCACCAATTCCTCCCGCGAAAATCCTGGCATGCCATTCGAGGGGCAATTTACCATTCCACGTGTTCTCACGCTGAGAACCACGCCCGAAGGTATCAGGCTCTTTGTCGAGCCGGCCAAGGAAATTGAAAAACTCAGAACCGGCCAGACCCTTCAGATCGCAGGGACGCTCGCCGGCGCAGACGATCCTCTGAAGAGCGAAAAGAATCTGGGCGAACTGGTGGACGCGGAGGCGGTATTTGAAATCCAGAGTGATGCGCTGTCACGCGAAGGTGTTAATGTTGTTGGCCTGAGAATCAACGGCCAGACGATCCTCTGTGATCTGGATCAGAAACAAATGAAGGTCGTGGACATTCCGGCTCCTCTGAACTGCGTCGTGGCCAAAAAAATCAAGTTGCGAGTGATCCTCGACCGGATGTCGATTGAAGTGTTCGTCAATGATGGGGCTTTTCGCTTCACCAAACCGTTTGTTCCCGCCGATGGCATGCAACCCGACATCCAAGTGTTTGGCAAGAAGGGACTGGCGACCGTCACACTCAATGCTTATCAACTCCAATCCATCTGGAACAAGAAACCGAAATTATGAAACAAATGACAAAGCTGTTAATCATCCCGCTTCTGTTCTCCGCCGTCGCAGCGGCGGCACCGGCAGATCCACCGCTGCGCGACAAGACGCTGGTGGTGTGGGTGGCCCCGGCGAATCTCGAGCAACGCGGCGGCAGTGTTTTGACGCTCGATGCCGGTCAGGGGCTCTTCGACGGGATCGTTTTTGGTGAGCAAACGCCTAAGAAGTGGATGCCGGGCAGCGAAGGCTGGCGCCGCACGCAGCCGGATCAAGCGGAGTGGCCGGCCGAAACGGCCGATGGCAAGACATTCGTGCAGATCGCCATCGCGTACAAAGATCGCCAGATTACGATCTATCGGAACGGGCGGCAATACGCGCAATATTTTATGCCCAACACGCCGATGGAGTTTGGGCCGCAAAGTACGGTGTTGATCGGCAAACGCCATCTGGATGTGGGAGAAGGCGGTCGATTTGCGGGGACCATTGACGACGCGCGGATCTATGACCGGGCGCTTTCCGCAGAGCAGATCGCCGCCTTGAAGCCCAACGTGGCCTCGGCGATCAAGCCCTGGGCCTGGTGGACCTTCGACGATAAGTTGGCCAAAGACCGCACCGGCCGGTTCGATGCGGTCAAGTTAGTCGACGGCGCCACCGTAGAAGACGGCAAACTCGTGCTGGACGGCAAGAGTGCTGCGATGCGCGCCTCCATCAAGGGTATGAACCCGGCGGCCATCCCCGTGCCACGCGGCGACGGTTGGTGGATGGACCTGCATAATTCATTCAACCAGCGCGTGAAGCAGGGCAACGTCGATCTGATCTTCATCGGCGATTCAATCACCGATGGATGGAAACAGGGCGGCAAAGATACCTGGGCCAAATACTACGGCAGCCGCCACGCGGTCAACCTCGGTATCGGTGGCGACACGACCCAATTTGTCCTCTGGCGTCTCATCCACGGCAATCTCGACGGCATCTCGCCCAAACTCGCCGTCATCATGATCGGCACGAATAATGCCCAGGGCAACACCCCCGAGGAGACTGCGGAGGGCGTCACCGCCATCGTCCGCGAGGTCCAGGCTCGCTGTTCCAAGACCAAAATCCTCCTGCTCGCCATCTTCCCGCGCGGCCAGGACGCCGCCGACGGCCTCCGCAAGAAAAACGAACAGGTCAACGCCATCATCTCCAAACTCGACGACGGCAAGAGCATCTTCTACCTCGACCTCGGCTCCAAGTTTCTGCAAAGCGACGGTGTTCTTCCCCGGGACATCATGCCCGACCTGCTTCACCCCAACCAGAAGGGCTATGACATCTGGGCTGAGGCGATCGAACCCAAGGTCAAGCAGGTCATGGGCGACAACGCGATCTCGCCCGTCAGCCAAAAGCCTTTGGATGCAAGGCCCGAGTGGGAGATGGGGCCGTTTGTGAAACTCGCCGCGCCGGTCCTCTCGCCCGCACCGGAATCCAAATTCCAATGCCCTCTTCAGGGCAAGGAAGTCCATTGGGAGGAGCAGAACGTGTACAACCCGGCGGTGGTGGTACGCGGTGGTAAAGTCTATTTGCTCTATCGTGCCGACGACAAGTGCTGGTGGAAGTTCGGCACCGAAGATCAAGCCACCAGCCGCATTGGCCTGGCTTCAAGCGAGGATGGGCGGCACTTCACGCGCCATCCGCTGCCGGTCGTTTTTCCCGACAAGGATGCTTTCACAAAGTATGAATGGCCCGGCGGATGCCAGGATCTTCACGTCGTCGAGGGCGAGGACGGCGCCTACTACATGAACTATACCGCCTGGGGTGAAGGCGGCATGAGTTCGATGTGCGTGGCCAGCAGCACGGACCTGATCCACTGGAAGAAGCACGGGCCAGCCTTCCGCAAGTCAACGCCGGAGAATGTCAGCGGGCGAACCGGCGTGGTGGTTACCCGGCTCGTAGGCGATCGTTTAATCGCCGCGAAGATCAACGGCAAATACTGGATGTATTACACGCGTCCCTGCGCCCTGGCCTGGAGCGACAACCTCATCGATTGGACCCGGGCAGACAAATCCGTCGCTGGCGGCCACCAGGAAGCAGGCGCCATTGCCCTGCTGCGTGACAAAGACATCGTGTTGATGTTCAACACTCAAGCTCATGACAGCCCCGACTGGACAATCGGCCAGGCCTTGATCGACCGCAACGACCTGACGACCGTGTTGAAAGATCGGAACAAACCGTTTCTCTACCCGGAACTGGACTGGGAAAAGGTGGGATTCGTCCCCAACACCACGGTCGCCAACACGCTGGTGCCATTCAAAGGCCGATGGTGTCTCTACTATGGCGGCGCCGACCGCCACGTCGGCTTGGCTGTGTTTACGCCCAAGACCGCTTCGATGCTCGCCACACTCAAGGATTTGCCTCCGATCGTCGAGGCGCCGGGCGGATCGCCTAACACGCCGTCCACCCCCGATTGGGATGTGACGAGCGGACGCTTGCGTTTGCGTTATAATGGCCAGACCCTTTTCGACGGGAGGGTGCTCGCGCCCGCGGGAGTGGTCCCGCAACTCACGCAGAAGATTACGGGTGAAGGCGCGATCGAGCAGGTTATCACATTGAGCGCGGCTGCGGAACTGCGATTGGAAGGCGTCGTGACCGGCAGCGACGAGGTGTTAGCCGCCGAAACTCGCGGCGCGGCTCAACAACAATTCCCGCTGGTCCGCACCAGCAATGGCGCCAGTCACAATCTGCGGAACCATGCCGTCTATGACCGGCATTGGGATTGGCTGCTGGCCGGACCGGCCGAGCGTACGCGGCTGGAAGCGGCGAGTGCCACGCAGTTCCGCCTCATTTGCACGGGCCACGCGATCGAATTATCATTCAAACCTCGCTACTATCAGCGGCACAAGAACCTCCCCTATTTCCAGCCCTGGACCTACCGGGTGCGCCAGGATTCGATCACCGGTTGGTGCTCGTGGTGGGCTTACCGGACAGCCTTCGGGCAGCACGAACTCGACACCCTGCTCGGCGTCTGGAAGGACAAGCGGCTTGGCGATTTCGGCTATCGCTTCATCCAGATTGACGATTGCTATCAGGGCGGCGAACACGCGCATCACAAACTGCTTGGCAACAGCTATGCCGGCGGCCATCCCGCAACGTGGCTCCAATGGCGCAAGGAGTTGTTTCCCGGTGGCATGGCGAGTTACGTCGCCCGCGTCAAGCAGGCCGGTTTGGATCCGGGGATCTGGATCGGCAGTTTTTTCGGCGAATTGGACGTGGTGTCGCAACACCCGGACTGGTTCGTTCGCGACATCCAGGGCAAGCCCTTTGCCGGGCCTTGGATTGGCTATGCGATGGACGCCACCAATCCACAGGCCGTGGACGCGCTGATTCGCCCGACCTATCGCGGGGTCAAACAGGCCGGTTTTTCCTATGTCAAGATCGACCAACTGCGCCACTATCTCTATGACAATCTTCACCGCAACCTCGATTCGGCAATTCAACGCGGTGTCCGGCCCGACGAGGTGCTGCGCGGTTACCTGCGCGCCGCCCGCCAGGAACTTGGCCCCGACACGTTCCTGCTCGCCTGCTGGGGCGTGCTGCCGGAAGCCATTGGTCTTGCGAATGCCTGCCGCATCGGCGGAGACGGCTATGGACCGGTGACGATGCAGCAATACAATTCCTGGAATGGGATCGTCTGGCGCAACGACCCGGATCATTGCGATGTATTCCCGCGTTTCACACCCGCCGAAGTTGGCAACGTGGCCAAGACACGGGAAGTCACGCCAACCAACAATGACACCGTCATCCGGCCTGCGCTGGCATCCATTGCCGGATGCCTGTTGATGCTCAGCGACAAGCCGGAGGTCTATCAGGATGACCGCAACCTCGAAGGAGCCAAGCGCGCGTCGCCCGTGCTGTTCAGTGTGCCCGGCCAACTCTACGACTTCGATGAAGCCAAAACGGCCAAACTCCGCGCCATGGAACGTACCGAAATCCGCAGCGGAGCCAACCCCACTCCCATAGACGGCGACCAGTTCGGCCCCGTCTGTCCGTGGTGGTTGAACGAATTCGACCGGCCCTTCGAGCATTGGAGCGTGTTGCACCGCCTGAATTGGTCGGAACAGCCGGCCGCAGCGGTTTCCGTTCGCTTCGCCGACTTCGGTCTCGACCCGGCCAAGGACTATCTCGTTTACGAATTCTGGTCGCGCAAGTTTCTCGGAACCCTGCGCACGCAGATGGATCTGCCTGCCATCGAGCCTATGGGCCTGCGCTCTTACGCCCTCCGCGAGAAACTCGAACGACCGCAAATTCTCTCCACCAGCCGCCACCTCAGCCAGGGCGGCGTGGATTTGGCGGAGGTCCGCTGGGCCGGCTCCGCGCTCGCCGGACGCAGCCGAGTCATTGCCGGGGATTGCTACCAGCTCGTCCTGCATGTCCCTAACGGTTACGATCTGCGTGCCGCAACCTTCGCCGGCAAGCCCGCGGAAACGACCCGAGAGGGAGAAATCGTGCGCATGTCGTTCCTGCCCACCACCACCGGCGACGTCGAGTGGCGCGCCGATTTCACGCGGCACGACAATCGATCTGCTGAAGCGGAAACGCCACAAAGAGAAGCAACATCGCATCGACCGGACATCCTCATCGCCGATTTCGAGGGGCAAGATTACGGCATCTGGAAGGTCGATGGCGACGCTTTTGGCGCCGGGCCTGCGTCGGGAACTCTTCCGGGCCAGAATCCGGTTTCCAATTATCGGGGAAAAAGGCTTGTCAATTCTTTTCACGGTGGAGATGGGACGACCGGCACGCTCACTTCGCCGTCATTCTTCATTCAGCGCAAGAGGCTCTCCTTCTTGATCGGTGGCGGAGACCACCCGAATGAAACGTGCATGAACCTGCTCGTCGATGGCAGGATTGCCCGAACCGAGACCGGCCAGAACAACGAGAAACTCGAACCCTCTTGCTGGGATGTCGCGGAGTTCGCCGGGAAGCAGGCAGTCCTCCAAATTGTCGACAAGCATCGAGGCGGCTGGGGGCACATCAACGTCGACGAGATCGTACAAACGGACAAAATGATGCTTGCCATGATGTCGATGGAGTACAAGTGTCCATCCGTCAACAAGCGGTTCATGCATCTTCCAATCTCTTCCGGAGCAAGGAATGTCTGGGTGCATATCAGCGTCGATGGCGTTTGGCAGCGTGAGCTTTCGATCGCGCTGGCCGCGAACAAACCTGACTTCTATGCCACGCTTGAAGTCGGCCAATGGCAAGGGAAACGACTGACGCTGACTGCAGAAAAGGTTTATTCCGATTCGCAATGGAGGAAGCTGATCAAGCTCTCGGATGAGATGTCGGATGAGGAGACCGTCTATACGGAAAAGTATCGTCCCCAATTTCACTTCACGGCGCGTCGCGGCGGGATAGGCGATCCGAATGGACTCGTCTATTTTGGCGGTGAGTATCATCTTTTCGGCCAACACTCTCCTTTTCAGGGTGCCAACGCAACGGGCATTGAGTCGACAGTTTGGGCACATGCCATTGGCTCCGATCCCTTCCACTGGGTGGAATATCCCATAGCAGTTTTTCCCGATAAGCTGGGAGTGCCATTCTCCGGCTCTGGGGTTGTGGACTGGAAAAACACCGCCGGATTGGTCAGGAATCCCGTAATGGATCAACACGGCCGCCTGAAAAACCCCGCGATAGTTGTTTTTTACGCCTCGGAACCGATGCGTACCCGTTACGTTGGCAATACTTCACAATCGATGGCGTACTCGCTTGATTCGGGCCGCACCTGGATTACGTATCCCGGTAATCCAGTGGTTCCGTCTTTCGTGAGAGAGAATAGAGACCCGAAAGTCTTCTGGTATGAAGACAAGAAGAATCCGGGTAACCCACACAGCGGGCGCTGGATCATGGCGCTCTATCTATCCGGTCCGGACTATGTCCTGCTTTCGTCGAAGGACTTGATTCATTGGCAGCGAACGGGTGGCATCAGCAACATCGGCTGCGTGGAATGCCCGGACATGTTTGAACTGCCGGTGGACGGCAACAAAGAAAATACCCGCTGGGTCTTTTGGGGAGGAAGCGGCAACCATGTGATCGGAACCTTTGATGGTCGGACATTCCGCAAGGAGAGCGGGCCGTTTTCAACACACGTCGGCAATGAATATGCAGCGCAAACCTTCAGCGACATTCCCGCGGAAGACGGACGGCGGATCCAACTCGCCGATCTGTATAGTGAAGCATTTCCTGGGATGCCCTTTAGGAATCAATTTACCATTCCGCGTGTTCTCACCCTGAGAACCACGCCCGAAGGTATCAGGCTCTTTATCGAGCCGGCCAAGGAAATTGAAAGACTGAGGACCGGCGAGACCCGGCAGATCACAGGGACGCTCGCCGGCGCGGACGCTCCTCTCCATGGCGGGAAGAATCTTGGCGAACTCGTCGACGTGGAAACGATGTTTGAGATTCAGGGTGATGCGCTGTCGCGGGAAGGTGCCAATGTTTTGGGCATGAGAATCAACGGTCAGACGATCCTCTGCGATCTGGATCAGAAACAACTAAGGGTTCTGGATCTTGTGGCTCCACTGAACGTCGTGGACCATAAACTCAAGTTGCGCGTGATTCTCGACCGGATGTCGATCGAAGTGTTTGTGAATGACGGGGCGTTTCGCTTCACCAAACCGTTTGTTCCTGCCGATGGCATGGTACCGGACATCCAGGTGTTCGGCAAGAAAGGACTCGCAGACGTCCAACTGAAAGCCTCTCAACTTCAATCCATCTGGAAGAAGAAACTAAAGCCATGAAACAAACCGCCTGCTCACAGGTTGTCGAAGAGAACGCCTCCAGCACATGTCGGCACTCCTCGGGAAACTGTTCCACAACATCCACGAACTTCCGATGGCCATGAGCCGGGCAATTACCAAGAATCGTTTGCAGTTTGCCCGGCAGATTCCGCGTTGTGGGCAAGAGTGGATGGGCCGAGCCGATCAAGTCGCGAATCGGTCTATTTCTTCAGCGACGCCACATATTCTTTCCACAGTTCATCCACCGTATTGCCGGTGTACTCTTTCCACAGAATGTCGCTGTACTTGCCTTGCCGCATGGCCACATTGAGCTTCGCCACGATCTCCTGATCGTGCGTCTTGACCAAGAAATTCAGGAATCCAGCCGTCGTCCGATAACTGTCGGTGTAGCTAGCCTGGTCCGTGTTGTGAGGTCGAGTCCCGCTGGGCACCGGCTCGTATTGGAACCAGCGGATATAGTCGGCAATGCCTTCCACGAGCCAGACTGGATTAGGCTTGCTGCCTGGGCCGCTTCCATAATGCTGCACCACATGCACCAACTCGTGAACCACTGCGCCGACACTCTCACCGTCGCGGTTCGCCGTAAGCCACTGCCTATTACAAAGAACGCGCTCTCCACTGAACGTCGCTGCCACACCCCTAAAGTCGTCGGTGATGGTGATCGAGACCCGCAATGGGGCCTTGAAATTTGTGCTCGGCAAAGCCTCGATGATCTTCGGATACCACTTGTCCGCAGTTGGCTGGAGTTTCTTCTCCACCCACTCCTTGAGATCCGGCGATTCGGTATAGTCGATACTGATTTCGCAACGGGCCGATTGAGGCGACTTGGAGATCGCCGGGATGGCCGCAGCAACCGCTTCGAGGACTTTAGGACCGGCCGCGTCGACCACGTCGATTTCGCTGTAGAAGGTGTTGCCGAAGGGGTCGTCCTTCTCGGTCGGACAGATATCAAAGAGCAGGTAGCGATAGGTGCCGATGGCTCGGGCTGCGTCGTCAAAAATACTCACTCCGTACTGGCCGCCCCCGGTGCCGCTTTTGGGCCGGGTATCGACGGTCACAACGAGGTTCCAACCGCACTTTACGGGATCAGTGCCTTTCTTGGGCCGCACATCGAAGCCGCGTGCTGAACCGTCGGCGGCGTAGAGCTTGTAGACCTGCGGCCCGCGTGTAGTAGGATGCCATGAATACGTGTTGACTTGCTTGACCTCAATGGCACGGTCCAGGTCAATCGCGACGCGGCCGCCGTCCTGCCCCGGGCCAAAGAAGAAGTTCTTGCCGGGCTGGTCCTGCATGTTCGGAACCTTACCGTCGTGCAGGACCGACAGATCGCTGTTATTGCCATCGCAAAGCCCGTCCACAAGCGTAAACTTCGCCGTACTCGCTGCGTCGTTTTTCGCCGGCGAGGGCACATGCTTGAATTTAAAGGCGGCCGCGGCAACGGCCTCGCGGTTGTGATCGATCACCACCTTGACTTCGGCCCAAACTGCGGTCCCAGGGATCAGAACAGCCAGGGCTCCTAAGATCACGCATTTGCAGATTCTCAAGGGTATCTCCATCGTGAGCTTCCGTCGATTGGAGTTGGGCAGGCGATACACGTGTCCCGCGACGGCTTATCGTTTCGGAATCAACTCGAACCACCTGATCGATATTCCCCTTTGCATGGATGGGGAAGTGATTCTCAGGGTCTGGGTTCCCTTCTTCAACTTCACTTCCACCGGCTCCATCTTTTTCCACAGGCCGGTCGTGCCGGGAATCTTGACCGTGCCGAGCTTCTCTTCACCGCAACTCACTTGCAGCACCTGATCGCGATTTGCTGCTGCCAGCATCACTTCCAGTGTGTAAGTTCCTGCTTCCGGCACATCGATCACGTAATCCGCCCAACTGACTTTCATATTCCTCTGGAAATAGAGTTGCTTGCCGCCAGTCCAAGCGTCGAAAACAAAGACTTGCCCGTCCTGCTCGGTGGGATAGGCAGGTTCAGCGAAGCACTTGGCAAACGCGTCGGCTTTCACATGAATAATCCCCGCTGCCACCTTAAATGGGGCTTCCTTCACGCGAGCAGGCTTGGAGGCCGTGTTTGATGCGTCCGTTGCCGCAGGGGGGCCTTCCGCATTATAGTCGATGACAGCTTCCTTCTTCGCAGGGTCGGCCTTGGCGGCCTTCCCGAAGAAGACAACGTCGCACTCGGATGCCGGAACCCCCATCGGATGCGTTGTGTTCACGGGCTTTACGACCTTCACGGCCAGGGCCTTAACGGCGGCGGCCCGTTCTTTCGAGGATAGCACGGATGCGAGCCAGTTCAGGTGCTGAACGAGGGACCACTCGGCCGTGCGGTACTTCAGGGTCTCCTGCGCGGTGAATTGGGCGCCGTTGCAGCCGCCGCAATCGGAGAACTCCCACCCGCGACCCTGGTAGACTTTCCAGAGACTGCCGGCCTGCGGCTCCGTTTCAGGGTAATCGCACCTCGCGGCGAAAGTGCAATGCTGCGGCTGTCCTACGCCTATGGCAGGAACGCCCATTGCGTTACATACGAACTGGCCGAACATACCCCTTGGCCCGCACTTGCCGCCACCCTCCATCACGGTAATGTAACCGTTTGTGAAGCCGAACGGAGACCATCTCCGCCAGACCTCGCTCACGATCTTGTGGATCTGCTCTTTCTCCAACAGGTCTGGGCGCCAGTCATGTATCATCTGCCTAGCCCAGTTCATGTCGGTATCTGCACCGATGCAGTTCAGGCACCTGCCATAATCGCAGACCATTAAATGGTCGAAACTCGGCACCAGATCCTTGTTCTTGTGCGCAGTCTTGAAATTGTTGTAACGTTTTTGCCACTCGATGGCCTCGCTGCCCCGGTATTGGCCTACACCGCCGGGCGGCCAGAGGGCTGCCGCCATGGCCATCCTGAGGTACATTCCCTGCCTCGATTCCAGATCCTCGGTATAGAGTTTAAACCAGCGCTCCAGCGCATCGATTCCAGGCGTCGCGTACTCCATGTAGAGATCCATGCGCTCGGTGCTCTTCATCACCCATGCCAGGAATGACCGCTGGGCTTCGACTTTGGCGAAATCGTTGAGCTTGGCAACGCTCTGCGTTTCCATGAACCGCCGCTGGTCCAGGGCGTTCCTGAAAACCGGTTCCTTGACCAGTGCGGCCATGGCGGCCTCCGTGATCTTGCCAGGGTCGGAAGGCGTCTTCTGGTCTAACCAGGCGGATACGTTGGCAAAGTATCCACTGAAGTCGCCTCTGTTGATAGCGATGTCCAGGTCTTTTTCATTGGGCTCCCATGCGGAGACCGGCACGGCAACCGCCGAGAGTGCCAGACACCAGGCAGTCAGACCGACAATTGTGCTAATAGAACATTTCATCATGGTTTTCCTCCGCGTTGGCAACTTTGCACGAATTGGTGGGTGGAATCTTGAGGGCGGGATCTTGTAGGTGGGCCGAGCAAACCGCACTCAAGGTAGGTTAGTCCCCATGCCGCATGTCCAGCCGGCACAGACGCCCTGCGGGATCAGCGAGAGAGGCACCTCTAAGTATGAATCGGCGATCCCTGGATGTCAAGCCAACTCGGGTACAGACAAGATACAGCGAGATTTCGAGGCTGCTCTTGGTGTCGCTGATATTCTTCCACCCGTTGATCGCTGACGTTTCAATCGGGATCCAGCGGAATTTAGTGAAGACTATCTTTTGGTCTTTCCAAGGGCCGGTGAGTTCGAGCACCTGACAGCGGGAGAAGGTAGTCAAGGCCGGGCCGGTTGCGTCGCTCGATTTCTTCTCATGGAAATCCAGGGGGAAGAGCGTCACGTTTTGCCATCCGGCTTTTCCCTTGAGCGACACCTTGGCTTCGTAGGTCCGTTGGCCCGGCCAAGCATAATCTTCGTGGAAGCTCACCTTGAACGACTCGCCCTTGGCCGTCGCAACCCGGAAAGACAGCCCCGCTTGCTCTGGCGCTCGCCACTTGGGATCGCCCGGTTGGTACGTCAGGGGATTGGACCACCAATTGACGGTGAACCCGGCTTTTCCCTCCGGTCCCATTGCCGGCCGAACGGGAACGGGAATCTCCTCCGGTGGCACCGGGTCGACGCAGGGCGAACCGGTGGCCCACATCCCGGCCCCCTCGGAGCCATCGTAGAGCATGCTGGAAACCGTGTCCGTGGCGCGGACCGCGCCCAGCGAGGCGGGGATGACCGCTTCCTCGTTGCTCGATAGATCCACGCCGCTCTTGTAGCGCACGTTAGCGAAGGCAAAGAGATATGCATCGGTGTTCAACACCGGCAGTGCGGCGCGCCAGCCGCCGGCCGATGGTGCGGCCGTTGCACTGCGCCAGTTACGGCTCATGGGGCGCGGATTGGCAATCGCGTAGTAGATGGCGACCTTCTCCACCTGGCCGGGTTGATCGGCCGTGACCGTCACTTCGGGCACCCCGTCCGGCCCTGGCGAAACCTTGGCGAGCGGGCTCTTGGGCCAGGCCGCCCCGTCCTTGAGCCACCTGTCCATCCAGAGAAACAAGTCCTGGCCGAAGTCGGCCCCGACATGGTGGCAAAAACGCGGCGTGAATGCCTGTCGTCGCTCGACCGCCGGAAGCCGTGCCAAGGTCTCGTAGGCTCGATCCATGTTGCCGTGCGTATCGTTGCTGCTGCTCAAAAAGAGCATGGGACATTTAACATACGGTGAGCAACCCTCCGGTTCCATGCCGGCCAACCACACGCGGTCGTCATCACTCATCTCCGGCAGGGACATCGCGGGAACGAATCGGGGGATGGATCGCCAGTAGCGGTTCCAGCCACAACCGTAGATCGCGCAAGCGGCCTTCAGCCGCGGATCCATCGCAAACGACCAGATGGTCGTACCGCCCATCGAGACACCGAAGGCTCCGATCCGCTCACGATCCACTTCCGATTGTTGGCGGAGGTAGGAGAGCGAGCGTCGCGCAACGGCCGACCAGAGATACCACGACGACGCGCGGACGCTGGGCAGGGTGGCCATCTCCTTGCCCGCAAGGTACTTGTGATTTCCATGTTTGAGGGCCTCAGGGAAGATCGTATAGCGGTCCCGCTTCTCCCAGACGCCGTGATAATTGCAAGTCAGTGCCGCATAACCGCGGGCCGCCCAGGCTTCCAGCCAGCGCTCGTCGACCGTTTGACCTCCTCCGTGCAGATGCATCACCGCCGGCACCTTTTCCTGAGGCGATGCGGCCCCGCCAGCAGAACCTGACTTGGCCTTCCTCAAGGGCGCGGCGTAGATTCCGTAGACGCGCACGGTCTGCCCTTCGATGTAGGCGGAGAAGTAGACTTCCTTATAGGCGGCCGCCTTCGTGGTCCAGCGACTGAGGATTTCCTCATTCATTGCACCGGCGTCGGGGTCGAAGGTGCTCCAAACCTCCGGCGGCGACAGCATTTGCGGCTTCGCGCCCTGCGACGCATTCGTCACAGATACGGCCGATGGAGAGTGGCCAGTCGTGTCGGCCGGAAACGCCGAACCAGCAAGGAGTGTAGTCAGGAGAATGGCGAAGACGAGGCGGGAGCATGTCATGTTTTGTTACAATAAGTGAGAGTTGGCACCCCTGGGCTCGGCCTGATCACAGATAACGGCCTAGTGCCAGCCGGCGCGTAGCGAAAAACTAAGCTGACGGTGGTGCCATCAGTGTGAAGCGGCGGTTCGGGGAAGTCAAGTCCTACCAAGTGTCCTACCAAGTGACGGGAGAGGCCGTCCGCGTGGAAAACGTCATGCAGCGCTTCGGGCCGATTGCAGCCAAGCAGCAAAGCGATTAGACTGCTCAGGGTACAGCTTGGAGCAGGAGATTAGCCATGGCCCAATATGTGATTTATGCCGCGATTTGTGCAGCGATTCTCTCTTTAGAGCCGCAGTCGGCATCATCGGCAGCGACCTCTAAGAAGGACGATAAAGCCTATCAGCGGGATACGGACGGCGCGCTCGTGCCGCGAATGAACTACGCGACCTTCCTGGATCGCTCCTACCGGTTCGTTGTACATGATCTCGACAACGGCTGGGCCAGCGGCAATGCCTACCGCGACCGCGATGGGAAGCCCGTGCCGGGTTACGTGAATTACGCCCTGGTCAATCCGCGGCGGCAATTAGGCGTTGGCCATCCGCTGAACGCCGATACCGTCTATCCGGCCTTCCACCACGCCCTCTTCATCCGCACGCTGCTGGCCCGCTGGCGGCGAACGGGCAATGCGGAGTGCCTGGCGCGGGCGAGGCAACTGGCCGACTGGAACCTCCAGCGGCGCACGCCGGACGATTGCCAATACGGATCTTTGTTTTACAGCACCGTCCACAAAGGAATCGTGGGGGGAAATGTCGACGGCGATGCTCTCATGACCGACAAACCAGCAATCATGGCCCTTGCCATGCTGGAACTTGCGCAGGCAACCGGCGAGAAGAGCTATCGCGAGGCGGCCGAGGCGGTGGCCGACACGCTGGCCAAAACCCAGTTGCCTGCAGGAAACTGGCCCTTCCGCGTCAATCCGCGGACCGGTGCGGTACGCGAGGCATATACCTCATCGGCGATTTACGCGGTGATGTTGTTCGAGGCGCTGGGGCCGGGCAAGGAAGACGCCTGGGTCAAGGCCAGGGCCAGAACCTTGAAATGGATTCTTGACGGCCCGGTCAAGACCATGCGCTGGAATGGGTTCTACGAAGACGTCGGTCCCGAAACCGGCAAGGAGAACCGCACAAACTGGGATTGCATCGACACCGCGCGATGGCTCGTGACCCACCGCAGCGAGAACGCCGAATATCTTCCCCTGGCAATGAAACTGCACGATTGGATTGCCAAGGAGTTCGTGGAGAAGAATGCTGCCTGGGCGCCGGCCGAGGGCCTACGGGAGCAGAAGTGCTGTTTCCAGACCATGGGTATCCACACCGCGCATTGGGCCGCCCTGCTTGCCGATCTCCACGCGGCCACGGGCAACGCCGGTTTCAAGCGGCGCGCACTCGACTCCTGCGCCCTGGTCACCTATTGGATGCGCGACGACGGGGCGAACCTGGTCGGCCCGACCTGGGGTAACGAGATCTGGTTCAGTTGCCATTTCGGAGCCGCCCTCTACGTACAGGACTCGCTGAGCCGTTTCCCCGAACTCCTCGAGCCGGAAAAACAAGCGACTGCCGCGATGGACCTCCCCTGCGTTCTACCGTTGCCGGCCGATTGCCGATTCGACAGATCGCCTGAGTTCTCGGGCATCGAATTGACGGGGCGGCATGTTCAGTACGGCAACGCCGACACATGGTATCCTTCCTGGGCCGCAGATGGGAATCTCTATTCGCCGTGGACCGATGGCTACCTGCTGGAGGGTACGGAAGGCCGGCAGCAGGTGCCGTTCGACGAGAAGCATCCGGCGGATGCGTGCAACTCGGTCGACTTTCTCGGGCGCAAGGCAGCAACAGCTCAGGCGAAGATCGTGGGCGATGATCCGCTGCACTTGAAAATCATCAACCTGGCGCCGCGGATCGCCGCGAGCCCCAAGCCCTACGAAGGCCGTTATCCCTGCGGCAGCCTTGTCCACAACGGCGTTTGGTACTATGGCACCTACGCCCTGACGAACAACAAGAGGAGCGATTGTGGCGGCGTGGGATGGACGCTACTAGGGCCGTTTGTCGGCTTTCGCTGGTCTGCCGATTTCGGCAAGACATGGACCGAGGCGCCCTGTACGCCAGCCAGGCCGCTCTTCGGCGAGGATCCAAAGCGTGCCCCGGTGAAAATCGGCTCGCCGCATTTCGTCGATTTCGGCCGGAACATGGAGCACTCGCCCGACGGCTATGCCTATCTGGTTGCGCATGGTTCCACGCGCGGCGAGGCGTGGAATAATTGGATCCAGGGCGATCAGATCTACCTTCTCCGCGTCAAGCCTTCCATCCAGACCATGAATGATGCGGCCGCCTACGAGTTCTTTGCAGGCCGCGATGCCAGAGGGAAGCCGACCTGGACCAGGAACTTCGCCGCGATCAAGCCGTTGCTAGAATGGAACGATAACCTGGGATGCGTCACCGCGACCTACAACGCCGGGCTGAAGAAATTCCTGATGTGCGTCAGCCGATCGGTCCACGTGCAACACACCAACGCCTTATTCCTGGAATCGTCCGATCTTACGGGGCCATGGAAAGTGGTCGCCTATCTGAAGGATTTCGGGCCTGAAAATTACTTCCTCAACCTACCGTCGAAGTTTATCAGTCAAGATGGGAAGACCGTCTGGCTGTGCCACTCGGGGAACTGGACTGGGCATGTCGAGACGGGCGGAAATCCACCGGGCAGCCACTACGCCTTGTGTTTGCGCGAGTTCCGGCTGGTCTTGCGGCCTGGGGACAAAGAGGCCTCGCCACGACTGCTTGTGCCTCCGCAGCGTGGGCCGGAAACCTGTGTTGTCGGGCCAACAAGCGATCCCGGCGAAGATAACGGCGAAGATAAAGGAGCCTATTGAGTTGACATACCTGTATCGGCAGCGTAGACTGGCACGATTGGTTTCGACCGTTGGGACTCTATAAATCAGGTTCGCCCGTGAGTACTTGCCGTGCTGCGGGCAGAAACATGAAGGAGAAATGCGAATGAAGATTGCTCTAAGTACGCTGCTGTCGATGGTGTTTTTGGCGGCGGTTGTCGTGACGTCGGTCGAGGGGGAAGAACTTCGGATCAAGGCTAGGGAACAGATCGTTGCCATTGGCGATTCCATCACCCAGGCCGGCGGGTATCTCGTTGACATGGACACCGTCTTTGCCAAGCAGTACCCCGATCTAAAGATACCCAAAGTCATCAACGTCGGGATCAGTGGACAGAAGGCGGAGGATCTCGTCGCTCGCTTCGACAATGATGTGGTCAAGAAGAAGCCCGCCATTGTGACCATCGATATTGGGATCAACGACGTATGGCACCGACTCGGCGCGCCGCACGACGAGAAAATCCTACAGGCCTACAAGGCCAACGTAACGAAGATGGTCGAGTCCGCCCAGGCCGCGGGCATCCGCGTGGTTTTATGCACGCCTACGGTCATCGACGAGAATCTCGCCGCGGAAGGCAACAAGCGGCTGGTGATCTACTGCGACGCCATCAAACAGATCGCCACAGAGAAGAAGTGCATGCTCGCCGACCTCCATGAGATCTTCGTCCAGGTCATCGCAAAGAAACCTGAGAACAAACCGGGCAACGCGTTCACCAGCGACGGTGTGCATATGAACGGGCCTGGCGACTGGCTCATGGCGGAAGGGATTCTCAAAGCGTTGGGAGTGCCTCAAGACAAGATTGACGCGGCGAAGAAGTAGGTGCGGGTGCCCTCGCGCAGTCCGCAGTGCCCCTGAAGGTCGAGGTAAAGACAGGCAGGACGTGGGCAGACTGCAAATGAGGCGCTCGTCAAGTGGTTGCAGACGCTTTTGCAACGAGTTGGCCACCTTCCGTCAACAGCCCGCGATTCGAGTTAGAATGTTACGGATCCTGACGGAGGAAAATGAGAAACAGCTCAACGCTGCTGGTTCCAGCTTGGGAGGGGCGTCGGGTATCCGTTGCGGAGAACGTGTCATATCGGTTCAAGCGAAGTGCCCTGCCCGGGGCTCTTTTGCTTCTTGGTGATCTTCCATCCGCCGCGGTGTCGGACGACGTAATCGCTCGCGGTGAGACGCCGTCGGGTTCCATTTGTCGGGTTCCATTACGTTCCACGCCATGTTATAAAAGTTGCTGAATCGAGAACGGTTCTTGGGATGACCAACTTAAGCGGCCCGAACTGGCTTGATCTCCGAATCCGAGACGGTTTTGTTAGGGACTCGCAAGATCAAACAGTGACCACCAGCAGCACGGGCGCTACGATGTCTTCAATCACCAAGTACCGATGGGTTGTCCCGCCGTCCTGGGTAGTGGGGCAGCTCTTCCTGGTCGCGGCCCTCGCCGGGGCGGCCGAGCGACCGGCGGCGACCAGCGAACTATATGCCATGGTCTTGCATGACGGCCTGGAAAACCGCGACCTGGAAGTCCTTATCCGGCGGCAGGGTGACCATTGGACAACGGCTCTGGCCCTGACTCCACGTTGGAACCAATCGTCGCACGAAGTGGATTTCTCTGACCTGCAGCTCGCTGACTGCACGCTGCGCGGGACGTTCCGGGTCTCGCTCCATCCCAACGCTACGTGGCCCACGGCCGACTATGTGCCCCCGGTGCGCGTCAAGATCGACGCCCGTGTGAAGAGAGCAGGACTCGTCGGGCAGTTCGAGAGCCTTTATGACGGCGTGACATCCGTGGGCCGCGTGACGGGACACGTTCGTCCGTGCGACCTTGGGCTCCTGGAGAATTCCGATATCTCCGTGCGTTTGGAAAAGCCGACGCCTATCGAAGCAGACGGATGGAAACACGAGATGTCTCTCTGTATCTCCTTGCGCCACGGGAAACCGACCGCAGGCCGAATGGTGGTCAAGTCGAGCGAAAGCTCGCTGGCCAGGCCGGTCGAGGTGGATGTCGCGCGGGTCATGATCACCGGTCAGGCCATCACGGGAAACGTGCGGTTGAGCATGGCGGGGCGGTCTGCCGTCGACGTCACACTACGGGGCATCGTGGTCGGCGAACAAATCGGCGGCGCGTGCGACGTGACGATCGACGGTCAACTCCAACCACGGCGGATGCGGGGCGAGATTCGTCCCGCTGCCGGGCACCCGCCTCCTTTGGTGATGGACCCGCCGTTGTCATCGCCCAGTGGAACCAGCAACACTAAGGAAGGGGAGCGTGCAGTTCTCGATGCTAAAGGTGGGACCGTCCGCCCTTGTTCCGAGTTGGACCAGACACTCGAACTGGCCCGCAAGACGCTGGCGATGGTCGAGCGGGTCGCCCCGCGTCCGTTGCTGGCTGCCGAGTTGCAGACCATGGAGAGGCGTGCCGAGCTGGCGAAAGAACTTTCGGATGCTGAACGCCAAGAGCTTTACGGGTCTGTTCGCCGCTAACGTCCCCGGACTGGTCTGCATTGCCCAGCATAACAAGGAGACTTTCGCCAGCCGGCCCATGGACTACTTCGCGCATGCCGGCCGTCTGGCGAAGATGTTGCTGGCTGGACATCCCGATAAAGACGGCAAGAAGCTGGTGGAACTCGACGGCGAGAGCTTCCAGCGAATCGTCGATTGGCTGGACGTCAACGCTCCCTACTACGGCGACTACTCGTTCAATCGAATGGAGAACCAGCCGCCTCGACCGCAAGGCGAGAAGGCCCTCCGTGCGGCCATTGTCCGGCGGTTTGGCGCTGAGCTTGCCCGGCAGCCGTACGCGGCTTTGGTGAATGTCGCACTGCCCGCGGAGAGCCGGATTCTCTTGGCGCCGCTGGCCAGGGAGGCGGGCGGTTGGGGCCAGATCGCCCGCAACGGCTGGACCAGCACGAAGGAACCCGCTTATCGAGAGATGCTCCGCCTGGTCGAAGGAACGATCGAGCCGTTGGCCGTTCATGACATCGCCGGCACGTGCGGCCGTGCGGAGGGATGCCGTTGCGGCTGTTGTTGGATCCGCAAAGACTGCGAGCTACACCCTGGAACCGGCGAGATTAGAGGTCAGCCCGAACCACGCTCGGGTAGTCGAGATTAGCCCGGCAAAGAGTTTTTCAGGATCATTCACACGGCTAGAAAGGGCCGGGGGCATTCCGCTTTCTCCAGGTCTTCCGTGGCCTGCCACTTGGGTGAGGACTTGCATCCAGGCCCAACCGTTGTGCCGTGGCATGTTGCCGAGTTTCGCTTCCGTAGGGCGTTCCACGTGCGAGGCAAGTCCGCAAGACGGCCAACTCGCCCTCAGATTGCGGCCGATTAACCCACTGCGGCCAAGCCACACTCCGCGGTTGGGACCGGTATCCGCGAGGCGAGTAAATCGGACCACTTCCTGCCAGTGAGGTATGCTTCCATGTGCGGAACGGCAGTGCGAATGATCGCTATTAATTCCAGTGCGTCCTTGGGTGGAACCCGTACCCTTTGAATTCCCAGCTTGGCGAAGATAACTGGCGAAGATAACTGGCGAAGATAACTTGACGCGACGGCGACGAAGTGAGACACTAAACGATAACCACCATTATATCCAGGAGAGAAAAATTGCGACCAATCCCCCGTAGCCATTTGCTGGCCTCACTCGTTGCGCTGCTCCTTGCCGGCCGCGCTTGGGCCGACCAACCAGGGCCACCGTGTGCGGGAACCCGTTCGTGGAAGGCCAACGAGTCGCCTGTCTTTTGCGATCCGGACGACGACTGGGCCAAGGATCCTTCGGTGATCAAGGTCGGTGATACTTATTACATGTATTACACCAGCGCCAACCCATGGCAGGGCGATGGCTGCGGCGGCAAAGGAGATCCACGCATTGATTACGCCACCTCGCGTGACGGCCTTAACTGGACTTACAAGGGCCTGTCCATTTCCAAGGGCAAGCCGGGAGAATGGGACGAGGAGCGTCCGCAGGCCCCGGCCAAGCCCATGTTAAAAGACGGCAAGTACTATATGTACTATGCGGGAAAGAGCCCCAGTTCGGCCGTCGCCATCGGCTATGCCACGTCCATCGATCTGTGCCAATGGACGAAGCATCCCGGCTCGGTGGTCAACCAGGGCAAGTGCAACGACCCCTTCATCTTCCTGGAAAACGGCGTCTATTATATGTTCTATACGGCCGGGGGCGACGATGTGTTTTACGTCACCTCAACCAATCTGCTCGATTGGTCGAAGAAGCCCATATTCACCGGCGCGGTAGGCGAGGGGAGCATCGTGCTCAAGGACGGCCCAACCTATACCATACTTGCCTGCGTGGGGTGGTCGCACAATGGCGAATACTACAAGGCATATACTTCGCAGGATCTGGCCGCGAAGTTTACCGACCGAGGCCGCATCAAAATTAACACGCCCAAGTTTGCGGCGGGAACCTTGAGCCACGGAGACGTCATCTGCCGCGACGGTGAGCACTGGTTTTACTTCCAAGGCACCCGCGACTTCGGCAAGCGATTTCAGATCGGCCTGGCCAAGCAGACCGTTCCCACGGCGGAAGCCAAACCCGAGCAGGGAATCACCGGGAAGATCGTGCAACTGAGCGGCAACTTCATGCCCGGCCCCGATTCCAAGCCTGGCCGCAAGAACGCGAAGAAACCACTGTCCGTGCCCGTGCATATCTTCAAAGGCAAGGTGAAGGTCTTCGACAAGCCAGACATGGACCATCTGGCCTTCGTGCAAAAGACTCATTCCGATGTGCATGGCGTATTCTGCTGCGTCCTCCCGCCTGGAGAGTATACGGTAGTGGCAGAAATCGAGGGAAAACTCCGTTTGAACAGCTTTACGCCGGGCGACAAAGGGAGCCTATATTGGTCGACGGTGACAGTCAAGGAAGGACAATGGCTAGCCGTTAACATCGAGGATAATTCCAAGGCAGTTTACTAGACCTTAATGCTCGTCCAAAAACAACTTGTGGCGCGGGCATCTCGCCTGCACATGCAGCCGGGACGGCCGCACCACAAATACACGGAGTTAATGTTGGACAGGTACTTAATTGGGCAGCCACCTTCGGGATGTGCAGGTTCAACTCCTGCCCGGCGCACCGACAACATGGCCCACCGCCGCCGAAGCTCACGACCAGTGATATTCTGTCAGAGAAGACCCGCCGCATCAAAAATATGAATTCAATCCATTTTCCAAAGGAGGTTATATTGATGGGTAATCCAGAACCATCCCGTCGTGACTTTCTCAGAGTTTTGGCGGGTACCGGCGTTACGCTGGCACTAGCAAGCGAAACTCATGCCGCTGAAGGCCAGCCTGCGACCGAGCGTTTGAACGGCAAACCGCTGGAAACCGTGAGGGTCGGGTTTATCGGCGTAGGTGCGCGTGGATCGGGTCATGTCGCCCAGATGAAAACCTTCGCGGGTGTCGAGGTCGTTGCGATTGCCGACAATCACGGGCCGACGCTCAAAAGTGTTTGTGCCAATGCGGCCAAGAGCGGTGGCAAACCACCCGTCGCCTATGGTAATGGCGATGAGGATTACAAGCGGATGCTCGAGCGCAACGACATCGATATCGTCATCATCGCCACGCCGTGGGAATGGCATGCCCGGATGTGCGTTGACGCCATGAAGGCCGGCAAGCATGCCTTTACCGAAGTGCCCGCCGCCGTCACTCTCGACGAATGCTGGCAGTTGGTGGAAACTTCTGAAAAGACGCAGAAGCACTGCATGATGATGGAAAACTGCTGCTACAACCGCGAGGAGTTGTTCTGCTTGAACCTCTGCCGTCTGGGGCTATTTGGCGATCTGTTGCATGGGGAAGCGGCGTATATTCACGAGTTGCGCGGCCAGATGAACGAGGTCGAGCATGGCACCGGCTCCTGGCGCACTTTGCACTATGCCAAACGCAACGGCAATCTCTATCCGACGCATGGATTGGGGCCGGTGGCGCAATACATGGGCATCAACCGCAGCGATCGTTTCGATTACCTCTCCTCGGTCGCGTCGCCGGCGTTGGGTCGTGCGGCGTTTGCCAAGTCGCATTTTCCGCCCGATCATAAGTGGAACAAGATTCCGAAATGGAACTGCGGCGACATGGTCACCACGATTATCAAGACCGCCTTGGGCCGCACCATCATGGTGCAGTGGGACGAAACCTCTCCACGACCCTATTCGCGTCTAAATCTCATCCAGGGGACCAAGGGCACCTTTGCGGACTATCCGCCGCGGTTGGCTGTGGAAGGCGTGACTCCTGCCACGCACGAATGGACGGAAGGGAACAAGCTCGAACCCATTATGCAAAAGTACGAGCATCCGCTCTGGAAGAAGATGGGGGAATTGGCTGCCAAGCATGGTGGGCATGGCGGCATGGACTGGCTCATGCTCTGGCGGATGGTTTGTTGTCTCCATAACGGAGAGCCTTTGGATCAGGATGTTTATGACGCCGCTGTATGGTCGTCGATCGGCCCACTGAGCGAAAAATCGATTGCCAACCGCAGTCAGTCGATCGATGTGCCCGACTTCACACGCGGCCGCTGGAGAACCACGAAGCCGCTGGGTATCGTAAGCTGAGGAGCTTGCTTGTGGTTGATGCACCGGATGTGACGCCGGCATTGGGCGTCCCGCTGCTGTGACCGCGGATCGCGTTAAGTAGTCCCTTGATCTGCCGCACGGCGAGTGATGTAGTATAGGTGTTTCGGCCGTCCTCGCGTGTGTTCTTTTCTTTACGCCAAGTCCCGGTCTTCAAACATCAACAGTGCAGCCAACATCGCTAGCGAGCTGTAGGCTAGGCAATACAATGAGGCTAGGCCGAGATAGGCCAGAGGAACGCTTTCGCCGGTGGCAATTGGTCCATAGATATTGAAATGGTCCAGCACGGGCAGGATGGCGGCCAAGAGATCGGCAATGAAAGTGACGATCGGCATCTGTCCCATGGCCGACTTGGCCAGCATCGGCACGAGATGTCCCAACACGTAAATCGAAAAGCAGATCACCAGGTTCGGCAGCATTCCCAGCCGCGTGGAAATGGCCACGCTGATCGAGACCATCACGGTCGTTTCCAAGAAGGCCAGGACCAAGCCCGGGGCGATGCGCACGACTTCTTCAAGGCATTGCTGTGAATTTGGCTCGGGCTGGGACGTTTCCCGGGCATCATAAAATACCTTGTACGATACACTGGCCAGGAAGAAAACGCCGAGCACGATGAACAGGATCGCCACCGGTCCGAGGATGCCCAGAAACTTGCCTAGGACAAAATCGCGGCGGCTGATCGGCTTGCAAAGCACCGTGAGCGCCGTGCGGCCTTCGATTTCCTCGGCCAAGGAAATACTTGCGGTCCAGAGAGCCAGGATGATCGATAACAACATCACCAGCGTCAGGCCGTTCTCTTCCACCACCTTGACATCCTCACCAAAGGTAAAGTACGGCAGGTGCGGGGCTAGGAACCACAGCAGTAAGATTCCAGTTCCCAGCAGGATGTAGAACAGCGGTTGCAAGACGGCTTCCTTGCCCGTCGTTCGGGCAATGGCGGCAATCTTGGGAAAGGCCAACTGTAGCATGGCAAACAACAGGGCCAGCACTGCGAGGGCAGCGATTCCACCCCAGCCGATATGCCAAAACGGCTTGGCCCACGCGGGCGCGTTCACGAAGTCGAAAAAAGCAAGGGGTAGCGAAATGCCTAGCATGTTTTTTCTCAGCTTACATCATCAAGGGTAGTACCTAATCAGAACCGCACATCAAAACTAGAAAACCCTTTGGTTGCCCGAGAGGGGGTTTCGCGGACGTCGCGAACGTAGTGGCCCATCTCGGCCCGAATGGCATGAAGCATTGCCAGGATCTCCTCCGCACGGCCTTCCACGACAAGCTCAACACGGCCATCGGGGAGGTTTTTGACATACCCAGTGACGGCAAACCGACTGGCGATCGAACGCACCGTGTAGCGGAATCCGACCCCCTGTACCCGTCCCGAGTAGTAAACCTCGCGCCGCTGGATCTCCTCGTGCGGCTCCATTTGCACTTTCTCCAAAACCTCCAGTATAATGCCGGCCCACCAAATCGGCCAGCGGCCCCTTGGGAGTGTGGTGGCATGCCACCTTTTTTTATTATAATGGGAGCGAACGAACGGTAGCATTTCATCCTGGATTAGACTGGTTCGCGCAAAGTACCACTGCGATAGAATTTCCGAATCCACCCACCCTGATGAATAATCCGGGTAGCCAACAAAGGCGATCGAAAGAACATGTGGAGTTGGGACATTTTCTGTAAAGTCGTGGATAACTATGGTGACATCGGCACGTGCTGGCGACTGGCTCAACAGTTGGCAAATGAGCACGAAGCAGGCGTCCGGTTGTGGGTTGACGAGTTGCAGAGCTTCGCGCGGCTCTGTCCGGCCGTTTCTACCAACGTGGACCTACAACACCTCGGCCGGATCGAGATTCGCCACTGGCGATCTGACTTTCCGCAGGTAGGAGTGGCTGACGTCGTAATCGAGGCGTTCGCCTGCGAATTGCCCGAATGCTACGTCGCGGCGATGGCTCGGCAGACCGTGGCTCCGGTGTGGATCAACTTGGAATACCTCAGTGCGGAAACCTGGGTCGAGGGCTGCCATGGGCTGTCGTCGCCGCGGACGAAATGGCCGCTGACGAAATACTTCTTTTTTCCGGGTTTCACTCCTCAGACAGGTGGGCTGTTGCGAGAAAGTGATCTGCTGGGCGATCGTGCCGCATTCGATTCGGCCGCCGAAGCGGAATTTTTTTCCAGCGTGGGGGTTCCGGCCCGAGGCAATCACGAACTGCGAGTCTCGCTGTTTTGTTATCAGAACGGATCCTTGCCCGACTTGCTTCAGTGTTGGGCCGACGGCCCTGGCAGCCTGACCCTGCTAGCGACGCCGGGACCGGCCGCCGATCAGGTCGGCGATTGGTTCGGAGAGCCATTTTTGCCTGGGACGCCACTTCGGCGGTCGTCCCTGACGGCCTACCCACTGCCATTCCTGCCGCAATCGAGCTTCGACCGACTGCTGTGGGCATGCGATGTGAATTTTGTTCGCGGCGAGGACTCGTTCGTGCGCGCCCAATGGGCCGGGCGGCCGTTTGTGTGGCAGATCTATCCCCAAGCGGAGGAAGCACACCTGGTCAAGCTGGAGGCGTTCTTGACTCGATATCTCGAACGCTTTGAGAAATCCGCGGTTGTGCGGCGATGCTGGCATGCCTGGAATGGCAGAGGCAATATCGCCTTGGCTTGGTCAGATTTCCTCGCCCATCGAGAGGCCATTGAGCAGCAGGTTAAAGTCTGGGCAAGCGGACTTGACCAAACGGGCGATCTGGCCCACAATCTAGTCTGTTTTGTGCGCAGGATTCAAGATGGGAGCTGAACAATGAGTGTTGTGACCGCCGGCGAACTTCAGTCGGGCAACGTCGTTATCGTCGAGAAAAATCCACACGTGGTGCTGAAAAGACAGACCACCAAATCGGGCCGAAACGCGGCCGTGGTCAAGTTACGGGTGAAGAACCTGATGACCGACCGCATTTCGGAGTCGGTGATGAAGGCCGAAGAGAAGATGGAAACGGTGGTCCTGGATAGGAAGGACTGTTCCTATTCTTATTACGCCGCGCCCAATCATGTGTTCGTCGACTCGGAATACAACCAGTACGAAATCGATTCTGAAACCATCCCGGATCTGGGGAAGTACCTGATGCCCGAGATGAGCGAAGTCTGCGAAGTCACCTTTTACGAAGGACGTCCCATTTCCGTGGTTTTGCCCAAGATTATCGTTCGTGAAGTGGAATACACCGAGCCGGCAGCGCGGGGCGATACCTCGGGTAAGATCACCAAGGCGGCGATCTTGAAAGGCACGAAACACGAACTTCAGGTCTCCGCCTTCATCGAAATTGGCGACAAGATCGAGATCGATACCGAGACTGGCGAATTCCGGCGGCGCTGTGCTTGACCGCAGGGTGCCTTGGGGAGTTTCCGGATAGCCTCTCACTCTACCTCGTTTACCACAACCATGTTGTGCTTCGACACGCTGGTGCCCGTGCCGGCAATGAGAACGATGCGGTCGCCGGAAGATAACAGACATCTCTGCTTAGCCCAATCGCGGACGAAGGCGACCAGGGTCCGGCTGTCGTTGACGGGAGCGCTGGCCAGGGGAATGACGCCCCAATAGAGACACATCCGCCGCAGAGTAGTCGCTGAATCGCTTACGCCCACCGTGGGCACGCGGAAGCGGTTCTTGGCCAGGCTGAGGGCCGTTGCACCGCTGGCCGAAGCAACTATGATTAGCCGTGCATCGAGTTTCTCGGCCAACAGGCCAGCTTGGCAAACGACCGCTTCGGTTATGGGCTTTAGGTCGTCTGCAACCGTAGTGTAACTCGTTTTGTTGCTTTCGTGGCCATCGCAGGGAGGGCTTGTCTCCTCGGCCCAATGGCTGCACAAAGGTTCCGCGGCCAGGGCGATGCGGTTCATCATCTCGACGGTTTCGAGGGGATACTCGCCCACGGCCGTTTCGCCCGAAAGCATGCAGGCATCGGCCCCATCGAGAATCGCGTTAGAGACGTCGGCCACTTCCGCCCGTGTGGGAATCCGCGCATGCTGCATGCTGTCCAACATCTGTGTGGCAATGATCACCGGCTTGCGCTGACGGCGGCACTCGGCGATGATCCGCTTCTGGACCACCGCCACCTGGGCAATGTCGGTCTCCACGCCCAGGTCGCCGCGGGCGACCATCACGCCGTCAGCCGCGGCAACGATCGCCGTCAAGGCGTCGAGGGCCTCCGGCTTTTCGATTTTGGCGATGACCTGCGGACCGCCCGAAGCCGGATCGCTGGTCGAGGCCATTAAAAGCGCCTTCAGCTCGCGCACGTCCTCGGCGCGGCGGACAAAGCTTAGCCCCACGAAATCAATATCATTCTTAGCCGCCCAGACGGCATTCTCGCGATCGAGGCCACTCAGGGCGGCCACGCTGAGTTTCACGCCAGGCAGGTTCACACCCTGGCGGCTGCGAATCAAACCGGATTGAATGACGCGACACACGGCCGAATCTTTCTCGATCTGTTCCACCACGAGGCCGACCGTGCCGTCGGCCAGCATGATGCGGTCACCCGGGCGCAACTCGTCGATCAGAGGCTCGTAGGTTGTCGTCAGGTCAGGCATTGTTGCCGTCGTGGGAACGGTCGTCCCCTGGGACGCCGTCACTGCGACCGCCGAGACATTTGCGGAAGCTTCGGCCGCCTCCCCGCGGACGAAGCGGACTCGATCGCCCCGCTGACAGAGCAGTTGCCCACCGGCCAGTGCGCCCAATCGCATCTTCGGGCCGGCCAGATCGACCAGCACGGCTATCGTGTGGCCGACTCGGATGGCAGCTCGTCGAATCATGGCCAGGCGGATGTCTTGCTGGCGGTGATCGGCATGCGCCATGTTCAGACGAAATACATCCACGCCGGCAGAGATGAGTTCCGCCAACTTATCCTCGTTATCGCAGGCCGGTCCCACGGTAGCCACGATCTTGGTTTGCGAATCGCGCGGTGGAGGTGCGGGGCAATCAGGCATGGTGCTGGTTCCTTGGGGAATATGGAAAATCACAGGTCAGTCTACCCCACGGCCGGGAAATCAGCAAGGTATAGAGTGGGCCGAGCGTAGCGAGTCCCGCTAGCAACTTTTTGGTGGGACTCGCTTCGCTCGGCCCACCCTACTTTTCCTCAACAGGAACTGCGTGGGGCTGCTTCCGTCGAGACGATGTCGCTCTCCGACAGTCGCTCTCCGGTCCTGGTCTTTAGCCGCTTTTCATGGTATCGTAACAGTCATGAGTTACTGGAAAGACAAAATTGTCCTCGTGACCGGCGGCTCCAGCGGACTGGGACGCGTGATCGCCGACGGTTTCGGCGGGGCCGGAGCCAAGATTGTCGTCGCCGGCCTGGAAGGCGATGCTGTCCAAAAAGCCGCCGCTGAAATGCAAGCAGCCGGCGGCAACGCCTTAGGCATCCAGGCCGACATCACGCAACAGGCCGACGTGGACCGCCTCTTCGCGGAGGTGATCCGGCACTACGGCAAGCTCGACGTGCTGGTTAATAACGCAGGCCGATCGATGCGAGGCAAGGTACTCGATACCACGCCCGAGCAGTTCCGCGAGTTGCTGGAACTAAATCTCATCGCCCTCGTGCGCTGTACGCGGGCGGCCGCGCCGCACTTGCTGGAGACATGCGGGCACATCGTCAATATCGGCTCGCTGGCGGCAAAGTCGGCCTCGCGTTGGGTCGGGGCCTATCCAGCCACGAAACACGCCGTAGCTGCTTATTCGCAGCAACTCCGTTTGGAACTGGGACCGCAAGGGCTGCATGTTCTTCTGGTCTGTCCCGGGCCGATCGAGCGCAAGGATCCGCGGCTTTATCCGCTCGACGGACTGGAAGATGTACCTGAGCGTGCCCGGCGGCCAGGAGCAGGCGTGAAGACGAAAGCCATTGAGCCGCAGTGGCTGGCCGCGCAGATTTTGCGTGCCTGCCAACATCGGAAGGCTGAGTTAGTGATTCCAGGCAAGGCGCGGTTGTTGTTTGCTATTCAGCAACTCTGGCCGAGCCTGGGAGATTGGATCGTGTTGCGAAAGACATGAGGGGAGGGTGATGGGCTGAAATTCGAGGTGGCCGTTACGCCGTTGATGCACAAATGGCAATGCATAAAAGAAAAAGGACTTACGGACAATGTAAAGTAAAGCTTCGTGGGCGCCTTGCCGCCGGCGGCTGCACAACTTTCAAGATTTCTGATGGGCCTTTTGCGAGAGGCGTATCTCCCGGCTTTTCCTCGTGTCAGAGGAGATCAACAAGCACGCTGTTTTGCAGATCCATGCCGAGGCGAGTAAGCCTTAAAGCACCTTCGTGCCATTCGAGCAGCCCGCCGTTTATCGGTTTATCTAGTTTTTCACTGAACGCCTCGCGGATACTCATTCCGTGCATGCGTGTAAAATCCTCATTCTTTACGCCGCGCGTCATGCGCAGACCCAGCATCATGCTCTCAAACCGCGCTTTTTCTGTTGATATTTGCTCCGTCTTCGGTTCTTCACCTGCCAAGTACGCATCAAGCTTTGACGGGTTCATGGTACGGCATTCCTCGAAAAAGCCGTGCGCTGCGCAGCCGAAGCCAAGGTACGGCACGCGTGTCCAGCAGCCTACATTATGTCGGCAGGCATACCCTTCGCGAGCAAAATTGCTGATTTCATATTGCTGAAAACCATGCTCCGCGAGCGTCTGCCGCGCAAGCTCGTACATATCGCGCTCAATTTCTTCATCCGGAAGAGCCAGATTTCCCTCGGTGATATCGCGGCAGATCGGCGTTCCTTCCTCAACAATTAAACCGTAATAGGAGAGATGCGTGGGGGAGAGCGCAAGCGCGGCCTCTAGTGTTTCGCGTATATCCGAAACAGTTTGCGAAGGCAGGCCGAGCATCAAGTCCAGGTTCATATTATCAAATCCCGCTTTATGCGCAATTTCCACGGAAGCGATCACTTTCTCCCAATCATGGATCCTGCCGATGAGACGCAATAGACGCGTCTGCCTTGCCTGCGCGCCCATGGAGAGCCGGTTAACACCCGATTTACACAGCGCCTGCGCAAAGGACGTCGTGAGTGTTCCAGGGTTGCATTCGCAGGTGATCTCGGCACCCTCTTCAATTGGGAATGCTTCAAACAGCGCATCCAGGATGCGTGTTACCTGGAACTCGTCCAGAAGCGAGGGCGTGCCCCCGCCCAGGAAAATCGTATCCGCTTTCGGATGCCCTGTTTCCGCGCCGCGCCGTGTTATCTCCCGGATAACGGCATCCAAATAGCGCGGGATATCCGCCTCGCGCCCCGGATACGATGCAAAGTCGCAATACGCGCACTTGCTTACGCAAAAGGGCACATGCACGTAAAGCCCGATCGGCTGATGCAAAGATCCCTGCATGTAACCTCTTCCCAACTTTTGCTCTGGCATGGTCGATTATTACACTTTCCGGGTTACATGTTAACGGGTCGCAAGCCACCAAGGAAGGGGAAGCTGGGGTGGGGGCTGAAGGTGTCAGCCTATCGTCTGATGTCCTGCTTCGCCGGTGCTTCTGGATGTGGTATATTGGGCGTTTTGTGGCAACGAATAAACTCTGGACGAGTTCGGCAATGAGCCAAACGGACGATATCGTATTTGACCTGGAGCGAGAAGTCGCGACAATCGCTTCTGGGCTGGGGCTTCCGGAATCCAAGGTCATGGCGGCCGCCGAACTCCTGGGTGAGGGCAACACGATCCCTTTCGTGGCACGCTATCGCAAGGAACGCACTGGGGGACTGGACGAAACAGTCCTCCGCGCGATCGAGGATGCGATCGACGCGCTCCGCGAATTGATCGAGCGGAAAAACACGGTACTCAGAACTATCGCCGAGCAGGGCAAACTGGACGCTGCTCTGCGGGACAAGATCCTCGCCTGCCGCGGGAAAAAGGAGCTTGAGGAACTCTACCTGCCGTACAAGCCCAAACGCCGTACCCGTGCCGCTATTGCCCGCGAGCGCGGGCTGGAATGGCTTGCAGCCATACTCAAGCGGCAGGTCAACCCGGGTGGATCCCGCGCCGAGGTGCTGCGGCCGTACATCAATCCCGATCGCGAGATACCCGATGCTGAGACCGCCCTCCGCGGTGCCTGCGACATCGTTGCCGAGGAGTGGGCCGACGAGGGGGTGATTCGTGGTGTGGTGCGCGAGACAATCGAGCGTGGAATGTTCGTCTCCCGCGTGCGCCGCGATTGGGCGGAAAAGCCCGGCAAGTTCGAGATGTATTACGACCATCGCGAGCCGCTGGCCAAAGTGCCGTCGCATCGCTACTTGGCTATGCGACGCGGAGAAGCGGAAGCGGTTTTGCGGTTGGCGATAGAGATCGACGAAGAACCGCTTATCCGCCGGTTGACTGGCCGCCTGCTCACCAATCCGTCGTTCCTGTTCCGGCACGAATTGACCGAGACGGTGACCGATTGCTGCCAACGCCTGCTGCTGCCTTCCCTGGAATTGGCACTTTTGGCTGAGAAGAAGGAAGCCGCGGACGAGGAGGCGATCCAGGTTTTCGCACAGAACTTGCGCGAGTTATTGCTGTTCGCACCGGCCGGACCGCGGGCCGTCTTGGGTATCGATCCGGGCTTCCGCACTGGCTGCAAGGTGGCCGTGATCGATGCTACGGGGAAATTCGTCGAGCATGCGACGATCTACCCCACGCCGCCGCACAACAAGATTAAAGAGGCCCGGCAGATTCTCCTCGCGTTCCTCGACCAGCACCGCGTGGAGCTTATTGCCGTGGGCAGCGGCACGGCTTCGCGCGAGACCGATGCGTTTGTCGACTCGGTACTCCGCTCCAGCGAAACCAAGGTAGCCAAGGTCACGGTGAACGAGTCTGGCGCCTCGATCTACTCGGCCAGCGAGATCGCCCGCGCCGAGTTCCCCGGTTTGGATCTCACGGTTCGCGGCGCCATCAGCATCGCACGGCGCCTACAGGATCCCTTGGCCGAACTGGTGAAGATCGATCCGAAATCGATCGGGGTGGGCCAGTACCAGCATGATGTGAACCAGGCCAAGCTCCGCAAAGCGCTCGATCGGGAAGTCGAATCGTGCGTCAACTTGGTAGGGGTTGACCTGAATACGGCCAGCGTGCAACTGTTGAGCTATGTGTCTGGCATCGGGCCGAAGATGGCGGAGTCGATTCAGCGTTACCGCGACGCTCACGGCGCTTTTCCCAGCCGCGAGGCCCTGCTCTCTGTTCCGCGGCTGGGCAACAAGGTCTATCAGCAGGCGGCCGGTTTTTTGCGTGTGCGCGGAGGCCATCAGCCGCTGGACAACTCGGCCGTCCACCCGGAAAGTTACTACATTGTGGAGAAAATGGCTCATGTCGTAGCGGCGACACCCCAAGCGCTGGTGGGTAATACGGCCGCGATCCGCCAGCTCGACCCCAGACAGTTCGTCGACGAGCGCGCCGGTCTTCCTACGATCGCCGATATCATCGCCGAGCTGGAAAAGCCGGGCCGCGATCCCCGGCAGGAGTTCCGCGTGCCGCACTTCGCCGAAGGGATCCACGAGATTTCCGACCTGCACGAAGGCATGATCCTTGAAGGTGTCGTGACGAACGTCACGCGGTTTGGCGCCTTCGTGGACATCGGTGTCCATCAGGATGGGCTCGTCCACGTCTCGGAACTCGACCACCGGTTCATTAAAGATCCGACCGAGGTCGTCGCCGTAGGCAACATCATCCGCGTGAAAGTCCTGGAGGTGGATCCCGAACGCCGGAGGATCGCACTCTCCCGGAAACAGGCCAGCTCCTGACATTCTGGACAATTGGTTCAGCCGCATCCGGGTTTTTGGCGGGAGCGAGGGGAATGCATGGCCATCGGACAGAAAACCACTTCCAGGCACCCTCTACAGAGGGGTGTCTGGCATCAAAATGGCCCTTGGCAACGGAAACTGAGTAGGAAAATCGGCGCGGTAAAATCGGCGCGGTATATTGCGATTCGCGTGTGTCGCAGTTAGACTGAGGGCCTAAAACTATCGATCGTCCTACAGAAATCAATGAGATCCTCACATGAGACTTAAGCGAAAACATCTCGCATTTCGCGTTCTTCCGCTCTTGCTGGCCGTGGCCGCATTGGCCATTTGCAATCACGCGGTCCATGCCGCTCAGAAGAAAGGCCCGGTCAAGGTCTACATTCTCGCGGGACAGTCGAACATGGACGGCCAAGCCAACATCGCGACGATCGACTTTCTGAGCGAAGACCCCGATCCGGCCCGTGCCGCGCTACTCAAGCTGTTCAAGCCCGACGGCAAGAACTACATGACCCGCGACGACGTCTGGGTGACCAGCGATGACGTGTCGGGCGATCTGAAGCCGGGCTACGGCGGGCGGAAGGATTACTCGAAGCTCGGCCAGAACATCGGGCCGGAATACGGCTTTGGCTACTTCATGGCCGAAAAGTCCGAGAACCAGATCCTGCTGATCAAGTACGCGCCCGGCGGTCAGAGCCTGTACCACAACTTTCGTCCGCCCAGCGCGGGGCTGCCCGATCCGATGCCGCTCAAGCCAGGCCCCAACAAAACTAAGATTCCGATGACTGCCGATGATTTCGGCGGCCAGTACCGCGGGATGATCGCCTCGGTTCACGACGTGCTCAAGAATCTCAAGACACGTTTCCCGTCCCATGACGAAAAGGCTGGCTATGAGATCGCCGGTTTCGTCTGGTTCCAGGGCTTCAATGACATGATCGAGGGGGGCAAACCTGTTGCCGAGTACGGCAAGAACCTCACTTGCCTGATCAAGGATGTGCGCAAGGAGTTCAAGGCCCCGGAGATGAAGGTCGTCGTCGGCGTGATGGGCGTCAACGGCGTGAAGAACGAGGTGGGCAAGCAAGGCGACATCCGCAACCAGATGCGGTCGATGAACACGGTCCCGGAATTCAAGGGCAACGTGAAGGCCATCGAGAGTGCCACGCTCTTGGACGCGCGCGTGGTGGCCCTGAAGACGATGGGCTGGCTCAACAAGGATCGAGATCCGAAGATGCAGCCACTCACCTCCGAGGAGCAGGCGATGCTGGGGCGAGCTACCTCGAACCTTGGCTTCCACTACTACGGCGAAGGCCGCTTCTTTATCCTGCTGGGCAAGGCGATGGCCGAGTCGATGCAGGAACTGCAGAAGTAATCGCGACAACAACGAAGACGAAAGGATAATCTTGAATACAACGAAGATGAATCTCTGCCTGGCCGCGTGCGCCGGCATTCTGTTGGCCGCCATGGGACAAGCCCGCGCGGCGACGCCGGACGAAGCCAAGATGGTGGCCGAGTCAAAACGGATCGTTTCGCGGTACAAGACGCTGATGCAATCGCCGCCGGGCCGGGTGCCGTCGCGCGACGTGGTCGACGGCCCGCTGTTGGGGAACGGCGCCCTGGGGGCCGTGATCAGCGGTCCGCCCGAGACTCAGAAATACTGGATCAGCAAAAACAACTTCTGGAGGCTCAAGGACGGCCATCGCCAGGGCGGCCCGCGGCTTTTCGGCGGGCTGGACATCAACATCAATGATCTGAAAGGCGCCACCTACCGCGTCGAGCAGGACATCTATCCGGCAATCACGCTCTCCACGTTCACCAAGGGCGACACGACTGTCACGATGAAATCGTGGGTCGCCGCCACGGCCGACTACCTGCTGGTCGAACTCTCCGTGACCGGCAAGCCGGTCGATGTGCAGACGAAACTTTGGGCAGCCTCGGGCCGTGGCTCCAAGGAGCAAATCGGCCAGAAGGACGGCCTACCCTGGGTCACCAAGGCATTCGAGAAGGACGTGAAGATTCCGACATCGGCCGCCGCCATGCTGAAGATCGTCGGGGCCAAAGAACCGTCGTTCAGGCTCGAGCCAAGCAAGCCGATCATCGTGGCCATCGCCATGCAAAGCTCGATGGACGACAAGGATCCGCTCTCGGCAGCGCAGAAATTAGCGGCCGACCTGAACGCTGACAAAGTCGCCAAGCTGGCCGCCGAGCACGCCGCATGGTGGCAGGATTTTTGGGCCAAAGCGTTTGTGGAGATCGGTGATCCGGTGATCGAATACGCCTATTACATGGCCAACTACATGATGGGCAGCGGCACCCGGGACAAGGATTTTCCCGCCGGTCTGTTCTCGCTCTGGGTCACGCACGACGACCCGCGCTGGGCGGGCGACTACCATCTGAACTTCGACTTCCAATCGCAGTACTACGGCCTCTACAAATCGAACCATATTGAGCAGGCCGACACCTTCCACGGCCCGATCCTGGCCTTCATGGAAAAGGGCAAGTGGTACGCCAAGGAACTGTACAAGATCCGCGGCGTGCTCTATTGCGTCGGCATCGGCGCCAAGGGCATCGACACCTGCCAGATGGGCAACCGCAGCAACGGCCCCTATCAGTTGGGCGGCTGCTTCATGGGCCAGAAGTGCAATGCGGCCTACTCGGTCGTGCCGATCTCGATGCGCTGGTTCCACACCTACGACTTGGACTACGCCAAGATCGTCTATCCGTTCGTGCTCGAGGTGGCCAATTTTTGGGAAGATTACCTGAAGTTTGAGGACGGCCGCTATGTGATCCACAACGACTCGATCCAGGAAAACTCCGGCGGCGATGTCAACTCGATCATGTCGTTGGGCCTGGTTCGCTGCGTCTTCGAGACGGTTGTCGACATGAGCAAGGAGATGGGCATCGATGCTGACCGCCGCGAGAAGTGGCAGCACATCCTCAAAAACCTGAGCAAGTTCCCTACCCAGGATCTCGACGGTAAGACCGTCTTCCGCTACACCGAGAAGGGAACCGCCTGGATCGAAGGCAACTCGTGCGGCATCCAGCACATCTATCCGTCCGGCGCGATCGGCCTCGACGACGATCCCAAGCTGCTGGAAATCTCCCGCAACACGCTCGACGCCCGCGGGCGGAAGTGGAGCGGAGACAACGGCGAGAACAGCCAATATCCGGCGGCGGTCCGGGTTGGGTACAAGCCCGAGTCGCTCCTGGCGAAGCTCCGCGGACTGTGTGCCAGCCGCAAGATGGCTAACGGCCTGGTCGACAGCATGGAGCAGTGCAGCACGGTGCCCAACTCGATCAACGAGATGATCTGCATGAGCCACCGCCAGGTGCTGCGGCTGTTTGCCGTCTGGCCCAAGGAGAAGGATGCCCGGTTCTGGAACCTCCGTGCCGAAGGCGCGTTCTTGGTTTCCAGCGCTATCAAGAGCGGCCTGGTTCAGTTCGTCAAGATCCACAGTGAGAAGGGACGCGACCTGACGCTGGTCAACCCCTGGCCCGGCAAGGCAATCGACGTCTACCGCGACGGCCAGAAGGTCGACACCCTCAAGGGCGACCGCGTCACGATGAAGACCAAGGCCGGCGAGTCAATTGTGCTGGGCACCGAAGGCGCTGGCTTGCCGAAAACCGATTGAGCCGGTTTTCGTAGGACGGGTTGCCGGGATTGTCGCTTGCGAAGCGGTTGCCTACGGCATGCAACTCTTCTGTCGCCAAGACAAGAGCGAGCACTGTTATTCGATGCTCCGGGTGTCAGCGGCCCAAATAACGGATCGTGGCGTACCGCGATTCCCGTCGGTCGTAGGGCTTGAGAAAATTTTATATTTCCGCCTTGCTGCCTAGTTGTCCTAAATTAACGCCGTGAGTGTCAGTTGTTGCCCCTATTTTCTCAGGGCTTACACGATCGGTCTTGCCGACGGAAGCTTCGTATCCTATCGTAGCTACCAGCCCCAAAAGGAATTGGAAAACCAGTATCTTCTCGGAAGCGTCCGACCGATAGAATCTACAACCCAATTGACCCTGGGATAATCTGACGCCACCCTTGGAGAAGCCAGCAAGACTTGGCTATTCAACCTTGAAGCAACCGTTACCGAAACTGTTACTCGCTCTGCTCGTCGTGTGCGTGTCGCCGCGGGTGCGGGCATTTGGTGAAACGGCCTCTTCTACGATCTGCACGAACGACGATGCGGCCTCCCTGCTGGCAGGTCTTGGTGATGGGCCGCCCTGGTTGAAACCGATCGATAACGACCTCAAAAGGTGGCAGGTTGCTGGCCCTGCTAACAGTTCACAAGTCGTTGGCCAGGATCTTAGTTTTACGCGTTCGCTGGCAAGCGTCGAAAACAACGAAGTTAGTCTTTCAACCGGCGTTCACTATCGACAACTTGACGAAATGCCTGAGTTGCCGGCGGAAGTGCAGTCCGCATCGCTCGATCCTTGGAATGTCAACATCGGATTAAACTACTCGCACCCGCTTGGCGACGGGTGGAAGGCCACTACCAGCGTGAACATCGATTCGGCCAGCGATCGGCCAGCGGCAAGGCTCCGCGAGATGAATGTCGGTCTCAACGCCACGTTGCGGATGCCGCACAATGAGCATAACGCCTGGATTGTCACGCTCAACTATACACCAGTGAACGAAGCGAGCATCCCCATGCCGGGCGTAGCCTTCAGCTACGACCCGACTCCGCGTTTCCACGCCAACATTGGCCTTCCCTTTCAGTGCATCTACCGGCCCAGCGAAGTCTGGGAGTTCCAAGCCTCGTACATGCTCGTGCATACAATTCACGCCAAGACCATTTACAAGGTAACCGACCGCTCCAGTCTGTTCGCTGCCTACGATTGGGCAAGCGAAATGATCGTGTTGCTGGATCTTCCGGAACCCAACTCGCGTTTTTCCATCAATGACCCGCGCGTTAGCACGGGCGTGCAGACTTCGTTGCCGTGGCATTGGACGGCATTGACCTCGGTGGGTTACGTCTTTGACCGCTATCTGTTCGACGGCACTTCTCTTTCACGGCCCAATATCACATCCTCGGATTTGGGCAACGGGGCTTTCGCCTCGATAAACGTCGATCTGCGTTATTGATTGACAAAATGCCGACCAAGGAAGGCTCCACCGACACTTGTGTCCCCGGCTGGGGTTGAATGTTAGAATTGCCCGCTTTCCCCGCACCTTTTTCCCTCAGAGAACATCATGTCCCACCTGCTTGCTAAAGCCACGCGTCGCGACTTTCTCCGTGGCGCGGTATTGGCCTCAACCGGCCTTGCGGTGCCCTATTTCATCCCCTCCGGAGTGTTGGCTACTATCGGTCAGCCGGGGGCTAACGAAAAGGTCGGCATCGCAGGTGTCGGCATCGGCCGGCAGGGCAGCGGCGTGTTGGCCCAAGCATTGAAGGCACGGGGCACCCGCTTCGTGGCCATCGCCGACGTCAACTTGCCCCGCGCGCAAAAGACCGCCGAGAAGTACCAAGGCGAAGCCGTCCAGGATTACCGCAGGATCCTCGATCGGAAAGACGTCGATGCGATTATCACGGCGACGCCGGAGCACTGGCGGGCACTGATTTGCATCGGTGCCTGCCAGGCACAGAAGGACATCTACGCTGAAAAGCCGATGACGCTCACCATCCGGGAGGGCAGACTGATGGTCGAGGCGGTTCGCAAGTACAAGCGTGTGTTCCAGGTCGGCAGTCAGCAGCGCTCGATGCCCATCGACCAGCGGGGCTGCTCTTTCATCCGCGGCGGAGGGCTCGGCAAGGTCCAAAAAATCCAATATTGGAACTACCCCAGCCCCTGGGAGTACGGCTTGACAGGTCAGCCAGTGCCCGATGGCTTGGACTGGGACATGTGGTGCGGTCCGACGGAAGTCGTCCCTTATCATCCAGAGCTTTACATTCCCCGCGGCAAGCCCGGCTGGTTATCGTTCCGGCCATACTCCGGCGGCGAGTTCACCGGCTGGGGTGCCCACGGCCTCGACATGGTCCAGGATGCGTTGGGCATGGACAGCAGTGGACCGATTGAAATCTGGACGGAGGGGCCGAACTTCACACGGTTGACGTACACCAAGTCGGAACCGATTAGCCGCGGGAACGCGATCACCGACAAACCCAACGTGTTTTTCCGTTATGCCAACGGCGTGGTCCTGGAACCGGTCGCCAAGGCACCGCGATTTGGGGCAGTGTTCTTCGGCGAAAAGGGTCGTATGTCCATCGACCGCGATTCCGTGTCGTCCGATCCGCCTGAACTCGCCCGCACGGCTATCGAAGGTGCTCTGCGAGGTGACTCGCATGTGCAGAACTGGCTGGATTGCATCCGCACTCGGCAGAAACCCAATGCCGACGTGGAGATCGGGCATCGCTCGGCCACGGTCTGCCACCTGGGCAACATCGCCCGCTGGGTCGGCCGCAAGCTGCATTGGGATCCGGTCAAGGAAACCTTTGCCGACGATGCCGAGGCCAACAGCCACCTGGATCGCAACCGCCGCAAGCCTTACGTGCTGCCAGTGCAGATTTAGAGTATAGTTACAGGTTTGTCAGTTGTCGGTCTTGGGAACTTGCCTGGAGAAGAAACATGGGAGCAATCGGCATCGGCCTGAATCTGGAAGCGGTGCGCACTTCGCACAAGTCGTTCGAGTGGGGAGTGCAGTTCGCCGCGGAACTGGGCTACGAATACATCGAGCCTATGGTCCATTGGGGGCGCGAGTTGCTGAGCGAAGCGCGGTACTTCCACAGCGTGTCGATGTTGGATGACCCGCTGCGGATCCGCAATGCGTGCGAAAAGCACGGATTGAAGCTCTCGGCGCTTTCCTCGCACAGCCAGTTGTCCAAGCCTGAGATCGCGGTGGAGTACCTGAAGCAGGCGGCCCGCTACGCGGCCGAGTGCGGCGCGCCGGTCATCAACACCCATGAGGGCCACAAGCAACCCTGGACTACCGAAGAAGAAGACTTCGTGCTGATCCGCTATTCGATCATGGAAGCCTCACGGGTCTGCGAACCGCGAGGGATCAAGCTCGGGCTGGAAATGCATCAGACCTATTCGCTCATACCCGACAAGTACGACCGCATCCTGAATCTCGTCCGTTCGCCGAACGTGGGCGCCAACTTCGACACGGGAAACGCCTATCTCGGCGGAATCGACCCCGTCGCCTGGCTCGATCGGATCAAGCACCGGTTGGTGCACATGCATGCCAAGGACATCACGATCGAACAGTCCGATGCCGAACGCGGCAAGGTGATGGGCACGCCGGTCGGCTGCGCCTGCGGCGATGGCGTGATCGATTGGGCGGCCGTAGTTTCGGTTCTCCGTTCGATCCCGCAAGATGTGGTGCTGAGCGTCGAATGCGGAACGCTGGACCAAGCCGCCCGCAGCATCGAGCACTTGCGCAAGGTCACGCGGTGATCGCGAAGAACATGAGGTCTATCCATCTTCTTACCCCCGGGAAAACCAAACCATGCTAAAGCACACCCACCTCGTTGCTTCTTGCTTCCTGCTAATTGCAGGGATGGCCGGCGACGCCCTAGCCGAGAAAATCCCTTATGCAAAGTCACAAATCAAACCGCCCACGCCGGAGTGGACAGCAAGGATCCAAGAGCTTGCTCCCGCAAAACCGACGGTTAATGCCGTCAGGCGGAAGGTGCTCGTGTTCTCGCTCTTCACCGGTTTCAAGCATGACGTTATTCCGTACGTCGATCGCGTTTTTGAAGTTCTCGGCAGGAAATCCGGCGCCTTCGACACCACGCGGACGGTAGACATCGAAGCCTTGACGTCTCAGCGCCTGTCCGCATACGACGTGCTCGTGCTCAACAATAATTGCTCCATCCGCCCGCGGCGAAATTTGTTCCTCGACGAATTGGAACGCAATCCAAAATATCGCGGCATGACCGAAAAGGAGCGACAGACGAAAGCCAGCGCGCTGGAGCAATCGATGCTCGATTTTATCGCGGGCGGGAAGGGACTCGTGGCAATTCACGGCGCCCCGACGATGTTGAACAGCTCGGCTAAGTTCACCGAGATGGTCGGCGGCGCTTTCGATTACCATCCGCCAAGCCAGGAAGTGACTATCCACGCGGTGGATCCCGATCATCCGCTGCTGGCCGCATTCCGCGGCAAGGAGCCGTTCATTCACCGCGATGAACCCTATTGCTTCAACGGTTCCTATGAAAAGCTCAACTTTCACCCGCTGCTTTCCCTGGATGTCAAAGGAATCAAGGATCCGACGGGCCAGGTCGGCAAGATTGTCCGCTACGTGGCATGGATCAAGCCTTACGACAAAGGCCGCGTCTTCTACTGTTCGCCAAGCCATTTCCCCGAAAGCCATGAAACCGCCACGCTCTTGCAGTTTCTGCTTGACGGTGTCCAATATGCCAGCGGCGATCTGAAATGCGATGATTCCAAGTCAATTATACTGCATTAGCTATACCCCCAGACGATGTAGTTTTTGGCCCTCTGCGGCCACATTTTCTCTCACGGAAGAATTCTAGAGTTTTTTCGCGTTACTTTCGGGCCAATTCCGGAAATAGCTATGGAAGGGGTTGTAGTGGTCCCTTTTCCGAATGGCCGACGCGAGGGGTGGCTTCGTGAGCGTTGATCGAGATTCCGACTTGGTTTTGCATTTGACGGAAAGCCAGAACCGGCTTTACGCCTTCATCTTGGTGCTGCTGCCCAACCCCCATGCCGCCCGCGACGTGCTGCAAGAGGTTAATCTGGTTATCTGGAAGCAGGCCGGCGAGTATTGTGCGGCCAAGGGCTTCTGGGCCTGGGCCAGTGGGATCGCGCGGAAGAAAGTCTTGGCCCATTTTCGCGATTGCGGGCGAGACCGCCTGGTTTTTGACGATGAGTTGGTCGAATCGTTGGCCTTGGCGGCGGAGCATGTCGCGGAGGAGGATGACTTCCGCGGCAGCAAGTTGCGCGATTGCCTCGATAAACTGCCGCGCGACAAGCGCGAGTTGCTGTCCGGACGCTATGTCTCCAAGGCGTCGATTTCCGCCCTGGCCCAGCAATTCGGCAAGAGTAATGCCGCCGTCAAGATGCTCCTCTACCGGCTGCGGGAAACATTGTTGAATTGCATTCAGCGAAAACTGGCGGAGGCGGAAACCCAATGAGTCAATCGATGGGTGGCGAGGAACTTCAACAACTGCTGATTGACCTCTGCGACGGGGAATTGGAAGCCTCGCAACGGGAGCGTCTCGTGGAGATTCTTCGCGGGAATGCGGACGCCCGGCTGATGTACACCCGCCACATGATACTGCACGCCCGGCTGGATCGGGAAATGGATCTGCTCACCGCCGAATCGGCTGCGCTCGCCCAGCGGCAGTCTGGACCGGTCCAGCCCACGACTCCCTCTCTCTCGACTGCCGTCGGGTACGATGTCGGGCACCATGTACCCATAATCGTGGTCGACAGGATGGGAGAGGGTCGGGGTGAAGGCAATAGTCTCCCCTCGCTCTCCAAAATAGGGGGCGGGGGTGAGGGCAGTCGGTCCCCCGTCCTCGGCTTCCTGGGCGACATTGGCCGGCAGGGTTGGGGCTATGTTTCCGACCACACGCTGTTCTTCTCCGTCTTGGCCGCGTTGGTCGTCTTTGCCGGTTTGGTTGCCCTGACCGTGCGG
>Ga0073936_10000224_pt1 | contig 83623 bp, 59 predicted proteins | sample AliMusrvi5mmetaG_FD_87041 | JGI IMG/M metagenome (GOLD analysis project Ga0073936, IMG submission 87041) | Freshwater lake bacterial and archeal communities from Alinen Mustajarvi, Finland, to study Microbial Dark Matter (Phase II) - Alinen... | ecosystem: Environmental > Aquatic > Freshwater >... | reverse complement strand
GCACAATCCCTGATTAATCTTTATGTTATTCGTATTCAGTGCTTTATGTATTATTTTGCTGATTTTCGATGTAAAATTAAAAAAAAATAACAATTCCAACCAACAAAAAGTTCAATTTAGTAAGGTTTTACGGTTAGTTTTCCGAATGGTTACGATGAAACCCCGTTTTAATGAAATAATCCCAAAGGACAATTCCGACAGTTACAGAAATGTTAAAGGAATGTTTGGTGCCGAACTGCGGGATTTCTATGAAGCGGTCTATTTCCGGCAGAATCAGGTCGTCGATTCCGTTCACTTCATTTCCGAAAATAAAAGCGGTTTTTTGAGTATCAGCAAACGGGAAATCCTGCAATTCACAGCTCTGCTCAGTTTGTTCCACACCCACAAGCACATATCCCTCATTTTTCAGTTCCCGGAGTGCTGATAGCGTATCAGCGTAATACTTCCAGTCAACAGATTCAGTTGCTCCGAGGGCAGCTCTGTGGATCTCGCGGTGCGGAGGGGTCGATGTTATTCCGCACAGACAGATGGATGTTATACGGAACGCGTCAGCAGTGCGGAATACGGAGCCAATATTATGCTGGCTGCGGATATTGTCGAGAACAATTACGGCCGGGACTTTTACTGATGACCTGAACTCCTCGACCGATAAGCGGTTCAATTCGTTTGTTTTGAGTTTTCGCATGACCGGAAATATATTTTACCTTTGCATTTCAGGTAAGTCTGGTGCAGTTCAATTGCTGCACAAAGGTAGAAATTGAGAGTGCCGGAACCTCATCTTTTATATTAATAATGAAAACCCCGAAAAAAGAGATCACCGAGACCCCGTTGATGAAGCAGTTCAATACCATCAAGATGAAATATCCTGATGCGCTGCTGCTTTTCAGGGTCGGTGATTTTTATGAAACATTCGGGGAGGATGCGGTCAAGGCTTCTGCGATCCTTGGTATTGTGCTCACACGCAGGGCAAACGGAGCGGCTACCTATATTGAACTGGCCGGTTTTCCACACCATTCTCTTGACACTTACCTTCCAAAACTTGTAAGGTCGGGTTTGAGGGTGGCGATCTGTGATCAGCTGGAGGATCCGAAACTCACCAAGACCATTGTAAAAAGAGGAGTAACGGAACTGGTGACCCCTGGTGTTTCTTATAATGATAAGATTCTGGAGCAGAAAGAGAACAATTTTCTGGCCAGCCTGCACCTTGAGCCAAAAATTTCCGGAATCTCACTGCTGGATGTTTCAACAGGGGAATTCTACCTTGCCCAGGGATCAAATGAGTATATCGACAAACTGATCCAGAGTTTCAAGCCCACGGAGGTGATCATTCAGAAATCCAAACGGCAGAAATTCACTGAACTTTTCGGAACCAAATTTTATCTGAACACATTCGATGACTGGGTTTTTACCGGTGACTTTGCAAACGATCTTCTGCTTAAACATTTCCAGACCACCTCCCTCAAGGGATTTGGCGTTGAAAACCTTGACCAGGCAGTGATCGCTGCAGGCGCTGCTCTGCATTACCTGGCCGAGACTCAGCATGACAAGGTCGGTCACATCACAAAGCTCACGCGCATAGAGGAGGATCATTACATGTGGCTCGACCGCTTCACGATCCGGAATCTTGAACTGATCAGTTCTGCTTATGAGAGCGGCCCTACGTTGATGAGTGTGCTTGATAAAACTGTTTCACCCATGGGGTCGAGGATGCTGAGACGCTGGATACTGCTTCCCCTCAAGAACAGGCAGCCCATTGAGGAACGGCTTGATATTGTTGACTATTTTATAAAGAACCCTGAAATCCGCGACCGGATAGTCCAGAATATCCAGCGTATCGGCGACCTGGAGCGACTGATCTCAAAGGTGTCCGTTGGGAAGGTCATGCCTCGTGAAATGAACCAGCTTGAGAAGGCGCTGACATGTATTGAAGATATTAAATCAACCTGCGAACAGGCGCCCTGCGAAGGATTGCAGAAGATCGCCGAACAGCTGAATCCCTGCAGGATCATTCGGGAAAGGATACTGAAGGAGATGAAGGAAGATCCATCCGCCCTTGTCAGCAAGGGAAACATTATCCGGGATGGTGTCTCCGCCGAACTGGACGAACTCCGCCAGATGGCTTATTCCGGCAAGGATTACCTGCTGAAGATCCAGCAGCGTGAAATTGAAAGGACCGGGATCACCTCACTTAAAATAGGGTATACCAACGTTTTTGGATATTATCTTGAGGTCACCAATGTCCATAAGGAGAAAGTTCCGCCGGAATGGAACAGGAAACAGACCCTGGTCAATGCCGAGCGATACATTACCGAAGAGCTGAAAACCTATGAAGAGACCATCCTTGGTGCAGAAGAGAAGATCCTGGCCATCGAGATACGGATATTCAATGAGCTCATTCTTTTTCTCAGCGATTATATCCAGCCTGTTCAGCTGAATGCCTCACTCACCGCCCGCCTCGATGTGCTGGTCTCTTTTGCCTTTACAGCAGAACAACAACATTATTCCCGCCCTGTACTCGATGACTCCCTGGAGATCGATATCCGGGAAGGACGTCACCCGGTGATCGAACAGCAGCTGAAGCAGGGAGAAAAATATATTTCCAATAACGTGAGCCTGGATAATCGTTCACAACAGATCATGATCATCACCGGGCCGAATATGTCGGGTAAGTCGGCTTTGCTTCGGCAAACCGCCCTGATTGTGCTCATGGCGCAGATCGGAAGTTTTGTGCCCGCAGAGTCGGCACAGATCGGGATCACCGACAAGATCTTTACAAGGGTTGGGGCATCGGACAATATTTCTTCCGGCGAATCAACCTTCATGGTGGAGATGAACGAAACGGCCAGCATCCTGAACAACATATCCAACAGAAGCCTCATTCTCCTCGATGAGATCGGCAGGGGCACCAGCACCTACGACGGGATTTCAATCGCCTGGGCGATCGCGGAATTCCTTCATGAACACCCCATGTTCAGGGCAAAGGTCCTTTTTGCCACCCATTATCATGAACTGAATGAAATGGCCGGGATCTTTCCCAGGGTCAGGAATTTTCATATTTCCATCCGCGAGATACAGAACAAGGTTATCTTCCTCCGCAAACTGATGCCGGGGGGCAGCGAACATAGTTTCGGGATTCATGTAGCTAAAATGGCAGGAATGCCCTCCCGCGTTATCGAACGGGCAAATGAGATGCTTCTCCAGCTTGAGGATGCACATAACGCGGAAGGGTTGGGGAAACAGATACTGGATACTGGATCCTTGATACTGGATAAAACCAATAAAGGGAACAAACGTCATCCAGCATCCAGCATCCAGCATCCAGCATCAGGCTACCAACTCAGCTTCATCCAACTCGACGACCCCACTCTCCATCAGATCAAGGATGATATCCTGAACACTGATATCAATACCCTGACTCCGGTTGAAGCGCTGATGAAACTGAGTGAGATCAAAAAATTACTGGGTAAATGAAAAAAATTATTGGATTCTTCAATTTTTTTATAAATTTGCAGTCCCAAATTGAAACGCGAAAGTAGCTCAGCTGGTAGAGCACGACCTTGCCAAGGTCGGGGTCGCGGGTCCGAATCCCGTCTTTCGCTCCAAAAAAAGAACCCTCGAAATGCTCAGAGGGTTTTTTTTCACACCCACACTCACACTGCACGCACACCCACTACGCCCTGGTGGTGGAACTGGTAGACACGCAGGACTTAAAATCCTGTGACTTCACGGTCGTGCGGGTTCAAGTCCCGCCCGGGGTACAATTCAAGCAAAAAGCCTGCGTTCTGCGCGGGTTTTTTTTTGCTTGGTTCTTTTTCCTATTTTTATCGGTGAAACCAAAACCCTGGAACATGAAAACAGGCCGACTCCTCGCACTTTTCTTTATCTTGTGTACTTCCGCATTATTTTCACAAAATCCTGTTGAGATCGGTATCGAGGGGGATCCGAACGGATATTTCCAGATATACTGCACGAACCGTGATTTCTGCAATTACATCGTGAAGGTGGATGCAAAACTGGGGCCCGGCATGAAAGCAAGCCTGAACCTGCCGTTCCGGAAAGAAGTGCGTCCCGGGAGAACGGATCTTTTCAGGGTCACTATGAACAACACAAACACGACCTCTCCAATAAAATATTCCTATACGTATGCGGAAGGATGCATTGATCCGGTTGTCTCACCTGATTTTATCTATTTGCTGCCAGTCGGGAACGGTAAAGAAACAGAGGTGTTTCTGCCGGGTTATGTCAGGACCAACGAAAAAGAACCTGATCCCAAAGACTGGTATGCCATTGGGTTTAAAATGGGTTACGGCGACACCGTTTATGCTGCCAGGCGCGGCGTTGTGGTGGGATATACCGATACTGTCCAGACAAAGTCCGGGGGCGGGGTAAGTATGGTTGAAGCACCTTTTGTTGAGATCGTTCACGGAGATTGTTCCTTCGGAAAATATGAGATGCTGAGCGGTGTTTTTGTCAGCCCTGGTCAATCTGTCGAAGCCGGTGACCCGATTGGTCTGGCTGGCGGGAAAAGAGACCCAAAGGGGCCGCATGTCCGTTTTTCGGTTCACTATAATACTGAAAACACTGCTGATGGCAACAACAGGGCTGTGTCCCTTGCGGGAATTCAATGGGCTTATGTTCCCCTGGTCTTTTGCACAAAAGAAAACCACAAAACCCGTATCAGTGCCGGTAATAAGTACAGCGGTTTGCAATCCGACAGTCTGATTATGCTGGAAATGAATAAGAGTGACATTAAGAAGTGGAAAAAGAATAAGGCCAGCCCGCGATCATTGACGCTGAAATCCGGACCGCAATACCAGGGTTCAACGGGTAAGTCCTATGATGAAGTTGACATGAAAATGCTTCAGATCCCGGATTCCCTGACAAAAACAACGGAGGGTCTTGCCGGTTATATAAGAGCCCACTTTACAACGGAACTGGAACGGACCCGTGCGGTTTACTGCTGGATCACCCGGAACATCAGCTATGATGTTGAAAATATGTTTGCTCTTAATTTTTACGAAAAAAAGGAGGAGAAGATCGCCAAACCTTTAAAAACCGGGAAGGGGATCTGTGAGAACTATGCCGCATTGTTTACAGACATCTGTTCGAAACTGGGAATCAATTCATATGTCATCGAGGGGTATACAAAACAGAACGGTATGGCGGATTATATTCCTCATGCATGGTGCGGTGCTATGATCGACAGCACATGGTACCTTTTTGATCCTACCTGGGGGTCAGGGTATGTAAATGGCGGAACCTTTTACCGGAGAGTGAACAACGAGAATTTCATGGCGGCTCCGTCTTCATTTATTAAATCGCACATGCCGTTCGACTGCCTCTGGCAGTTTCTTGATTATCCCCTGACAAACCAGGAATTTTATGATGGAAGAATCCAGACGAATACAGCCCGGCAGTATTATAATTACCAGGATTCGATCCGGGTTTACCTGAAACAGGATCACATGGAGCAGCTGGCTGCCTCGGCAAGAAGGATCGAACAGGCAGGGATTAAAAATTCACTGATTTTCGACCGCCTTCAGCATCTCAAACTCGAAATTGAACACACCCGGCAAAATAACACCATCGATCTCTTCAATACGGCCGTTACGGACTATAACAACGGAACCAATCGTTTCAACGATTTTATCCGTTACCGGAACAAGCAGTTTATGCCGCATAAAACTGACAGTGAGATCCGTGGTATGATGGATGCTGTAGAAAATTATTTTAATGATGCGAAATCAAAACTTGCAGGGGTTACCCCGCCGGATGAAAAGACCGCGGCGATGATGGTTCAGCTAAGCAAATCCATTGCAGACACAGAGGTCCAGCTGGCAGAGCAGAGAGCCTGGTTGAAAAAGTATTTCAGTAAACCTGCTGCCGAAAGGAAATACATGTTTTACGAAAATATCCAGACTAAATTCTGAAGCCAGATAAAAAAACAAAGCCTTACAGCTTTCGCTGCAAGGCTTGTTGTTTTGTCCCTGGAAATAGTCCAGCAGATCCAGGAACCTTTGCAAATAGAAATGATCTCAGATCACCGGTGTTGACTTCAGCAAATTCAGGTACCGGCTACAGAATATCACTCTTCTATTATTCTCTCTCCCTTCAGGTTGACACCATTACCAGGATCCTGAAGGCCGCTTGAAGGAGGAGTTGTCTTCAGAAGGAAATTACCACTCACGTTGAGGTTGATTCCCTGGTTAACTTTTAATATTGCACCATTTTCAATCGTAAGATTCGTACAGGCAGCCGTTGAGTCAACAAGGACTTCATTCCCGTTGATCTGAACATCGCACAAGGCGTGCGGTTTGGCATTTTCCAGCCAGGTTGTTCTGCTTTTCCAGGGTCCGCCTGCTGCAAGGGAATGCATCGGGCAGGCTGCTGTGCCATTGGAAAAAGTGGTGCCTAAATTGATCGTTCCCCCTGATCCTCCCGGATAAGTTGCTACAAACGTATAATAGCCTGCCGTATTTGATGTCAGGGTGGCAATGTTGCTTAAGTTTAAATAACTTCCGCCACCATGATAGGTGAAGGTGATCGTCATGATCGTCTGGTTATTGTAATCAAGCCCCGGGTTACTGATCGCATAGGTTGCCTTGTAACATGGCTGGCCGCCAAGCAGGTTGACATTGGAGTAGTTGGGTGAAACGGAAAAAAAACCGCCAAGCCCGGCAACTGTGTTCGTGGTGCCAACATAGGTCAGAACAGAACGGTCATAATTAATGATCAACTGCCAGTTCCCGATGGACGAACCGTTCATGATTACCGGAACCTGTATGGTGGACCCGGGTACCAGTCCGCGTTGGTTAAAGTTGATATTGACAGTCGGCTGAGCATTTATTACAGTGGAAAAAGCTGTTAATACCATCACCATAACAATACTTAAAATAACTTTGATGTGATTTCTCATGCTTTCCAATTTATCATTGCAAACCAATCTTGGTCTGAATTATTTCATACGTAAAATTATTACGTTGGGTTACTTAAGACAATTCGGAAATTCCATAAAAGGAAATTGTGGAAAACCGGAGTTTTACTTCGACCGTAAACATGATAAAAAATTGAAAAACAGTCATATAAATGGTTTATCCGGCGTGAAAACGGGGTTAATTATTTCTCTTGAAATTCAATAGCCGGGTCACAGTTATTGATCCTGAGTGATTAATTTGATGGGTAAGCAGCTTAGTTTTGTTATTTTTGAGGAATTAATTCTGAACCATACAAATCACAGACAATGGCTAAACAGGACAACAGGAAGGGAGAACGGAAAGAAAAGAATCCGGCGACAAAACAGACAAAACCCGTAAAGGGAAAAACAATCCGGAATGACGGAACGCTTTTCGGCGCCATCAATTCGTTTCTCGACCAGCGCCTGGACCTGATTTTCTGGATACTTTTCGGGATCACCCTGCTTTTCTGCATCCTGCTGTTCGATATCCGGTTCAGCCTTACCGGTGATGATTCTGCTTATGTTATCCGGGCTTCAGACTTCATTCACCATTTTACCTATCCTGGTTTCCAGGGCCCCCTGTATCCCATTGTCCTCAGCCCGTTTGTATGGGTCTTCGGTGTGAGTTTCCTCCCCCTGAAGAGCCTCTCCACCGTATTCATGCTCGGTTTCTTTTTCTTTACTTACAAAGCCTTCAGAAACAGGATACCCTCCCTCATACTGGTATCCATTCTTGCACTTGTTTCCGTTAATGCATTCATCATATACTATGCAAGTCAAACCTACAGTGAAACATTTTTCATGTTTGTTCAGTCGCTTGTATTCTATGTGTTTTTCACCTGGTTCATTGATCAGAAATCGGAACGGACCTTGGGGGCCGATACGCGTTATTACCTGCTGCTGGGGTTCTGCATTCTTTGCCTAGGGCTTACGCGATCCATCGGATTCTCTGCTCTGGCTGCAGTACCCGCCTATTTTGTCCTCAAGGGACAATGGAGGAATCTTGCCATGGTCGTTGCAGCATCCCTCATAGCAATCGTACTATTCCAGGCCGTCAAATACATGCTTTGGGGAAGTGCTGAATTCAGCCTTTCTTCACAAGGCAGTGGCCTGTTAAACAAGGATTACTATAAACCGGCGAATGGAAAGGAAGATTTTCACGGATTCCTGATCAGGATCCTCAACAATTCAAACTCCTATATTTCCAGGCATTTCTATGCCATGTTAGGGATACGGCCATACGATGTTCCCTGCGAACCGCTCCCCTGGCTTAACATCGCCACCTGGACCGTTTTCTTTACAGGCGCTGTTCTCGTATTCAGGAAAAATAAATTTTTACTGTTTACGGCACTGTATACATTCCTGCTGTTGTTATTTTCCTTTATTATTCTGCAGACCCGCTGGGACCAGAGTCGTCTCATCATTCCTTATATGAGCTTCTTTCTGATGATCCTCATTTCTGCATTTTATTATCTCCTGCTTTTGCCAAAACTCCGGAACTTTCAGTGGATACTTCCGGCAGGGATTGTGTTGCTGGCTATCTTCAGCCTGGGGGCAACCTCAAGCATTATGCGCGAAGTCCGCAAGATCGATGGAGTTTATTACGGTCTTTCGCCTGACTGGGAGAATTACGTGAAAATGAGCAAATGGGCATCCGATAACCTTCCGGACACCACGGTGGTTGCCTGCCGAAAGCAATCGATCTCCTTTATATACGGCAGCAAGGGACACTTCTTCGGCATCACCCAGATCCCGAATTATTCTGTGACACAGCTTTTCAATGACTGGAAGATCAAAAAATCAAATTATGCCCTGGTCACTGCATCCGACCTTGCCAACAAGCAGGTAAGCCCGCAGCTTTTCAGAGCTTTCAAGAACGGCCTGGTGGCTGATATCATCCGGCAGGGCCAGGTCTTTTATATCATTGACCTTCCAGACAGTAACCGGGTCAAAACCTGTTCAGAACTTTTAAGCCAGAAGATCCGCTGGATGTCGAATGTTGACAGCCTTCGCAATGTCTTTAAGGAAGATTACGGTTATTATGCGGTTTATCCGGATTCACTGCTGAATATTCTCAGGAAGGCAAGGGTTTCACATGTCCTTACTGCCAATCTGAGAGGTAATCCGAATCAGAAGACGAAGCAGACGGTGAACACTGTCGAGCGGTTTATCGGGATCATTTCTGACAAGTATCCGTTCTTCCTTTCGAAGATCGCGCAACTGGGAAGTGACGACAACGAACCGGCTGCCATTTACAAGGCAGATTACAGCAAGTGCAAACCTCTTCTCCGCTGATGCCTGAGTTCCCGGGTTAAACTATTATTTTTTTGGATGAAGGTCGTTGAGCGGCTTGTTGCCGGCTTCACTGAGGCAGTTCTTTTCGCTGCAGAAAAGCATGGTATTGTAATCACTTACATAGGCTGCAACCTTGGTCGGGTAAGGCTTTATCGCGAAGTTAAATGAAAGGTTAGCGGACGCATTTCCAAACGCCACTGAATTGGTCAGTCTGACCCTGCAGATCCGGGTTCCCGGAACCGCTGCATGAATAATGACCCCCCGCTCATCACTTTTGCTGTATCGTTCATCAACCTTGCCGAGGCTTGAAAGGATCTTTATGCAACCAGCAGAGAAGCGTATGCTCCGGGGCTGCATATCTTCGACCAGTTCTGAAGATCCGGGGATAATGGAAGCCGTAATTGTACCGCCGTTGACGATTTGGGGATTAACCAGGATGCCTGCCTGCATCATGGCGAACCGGAAGGGTACTTTTGCATCTGTTGACTGCAGATAAATATCAAATTCCAAAACCGTTTCTGAAACCTGCTTATCGTTCATAATGACAAGCCGGAATCCTGAACCGGTTTTCGGATCCTGCTGAGCCTGCAGATTGGTAAAGGCGACCAGGATAAAGAGTAAGGCGATAAAAGACAGAGATTTTGATGAACTGTACATGTGTTGTGGTTTTTGATTATCCATGCATATCGATTGTGTGAAGCATATACATGGAATGCATAAGTGTTTTAACGATCTCTCCAGTGTATTCCGTGACGGCTTTAACGCTCCCGGGCAGGGCATAGATCAGTGTCTGCCCCATTACACCGGCAATGCTTCTGCTTAAGAGGGCATTTGGTTTCTCCTGACCGTAGCGCATCCGGATCAGGTCCATGATACCCGGGATCTCTTTGTCGATCAGTTTCCCGATGACATCAGGTGTGAAATCTTTCGGGCCAATACCGGTTCCGCCGGTGGTAAAGATCATGTCTGTTTTTTCACTCTTCAGCTTCAGCAGAAGGGGCTCGAGTTGTTGCGGATCATCCGGCAGAAGGGTATACCCAAAGGAGACCCTGCGGTTTACTTCGGTAAAAAATTGCGTTATCAGGTCCCTGATCAGGGGGCCGCTCCGGTCTTCATAGATCCTGCTGCTCGCACGGTCTGAAAGAGTGATGATGTGAACGGTGAAGATCTTCGGGAGGTATTCCAGTGTGTCTCCGGCCTCCAGCCTGCCCGGTTTGATCACTCTGGCGAAAATTCCTTCCTTTGGCATCACGCAATCGCCTGTTTCCTTAAATATCGCACAGGAGGATCCATGGCATTCCTTGCCGATCTGAGTCACTTCCATCTCTGCCTTGTCCGAAATTAACCGGTCCAGGGGGCGCATCTTCCAGAGTTCCAGACCGGATGTAGTGATATTCTCTGCAAATTCCCCGTAATTCACTTTCCTGCCTGCAGCTTCCTCAAATTTCAGGATACTCTCTGCACCCAGGAGGCTGACCTGGCGGTTCCATGGGCCGGAGTGTGCGTCCTTTTCAACTCCTTCCGCCGTCAGCCGGATCGATTCAGCAGGGAGTTTTATAGTTCCTTTTTTTTCTGAAGTATTGACAGAAAGAATCTTAATACGTTGGCGCTGGCTTGTCATAATGATCAATAACTTTTATCGGGAGCTTGTCTTTTTTTCGTCTGTTCCACAATGGACAGATCCTTTTTTGTTTTTTCAATAAGACGGATCTCATCGATGATCATCTCCTTATCGACGGCTTTACACATATCATAAACGGTCAGAAGGGCAATGCTTACCCCTGTGAGGGCTTCCATTTCGATGCCGGTCTGCCCGTTGCAGTTTGCCTCGCTGTTGATCCTGACACCTGTTTTATCGATTTTCGCTTTTACATCCAGCTTAGTGATCCACAGCGGATGGCAGAGAGGGATCAGTGAACTTGTTTGTTTTCCGCCCTGTATTCCGGCAATTTCCGCGATGGTCAGTACATCTCCCTTTTTAACCAGGCTTTCCCGGATCAGTTTAATGGTGGTCCTGTTCAGGGTTATATGCCCGGTTGCACGTGCCATGCGCTGCTGAACCGGTTTATGCCCTACATCCACCATGTTTGCTTTACCCGAGGCTGTGACATGTGATAATTTCTTCATGGTTCTTTACTTTGAATCGAGCAGGAAGGGAAGGGTTTTGTTTACCCGCCGATCGAATGAAACCTGTCATTTTCGTTGATAGTTCCCTTTTCCGGTTTTAAGCCTACAGCCAGTTCCAGGGCAACCTTGATGCCGAGTTTACGGATACTGAAGCCCTGGTTGCTGAAAAGGCAGGGTTTAACAAGTCCGTCTGCGGTGAGCCTGAGACGGGTACAGTTCTTGCAGTCGCCACCATTTCCGTTTTCAACAACGGTAAAGCATCCCGTTTCAAGGTCCATTTCATGGATATACCGGACCTGGAGATCGTTCAGTTCACAGAACTCTTTAACTTCCCGGGCATTGGGCTCCCTGGAGGAGCTCTTTACGACACAGTTGATCTTTATCGGGTCCAGTCCTGCCTTTTTCGCAGCTTCAATTCCTTCAAACACTTTAAGGATATCACCTCCCCGGGTGATCTCCCGGTATTTTTCCGGATCGGTGGTGTCGAGACTGATGTTGATCCTGTGGAGTCCGGCTTTGGCCAGGGGGGCGGCAAATTCAGAAAGAAGCAAGCCGTTGGTCGTGAGACCGAAATCCCTGATACCGTCTATTTTGGCGATCTCTTCCACGAGGTGAACCACACCCTTTCTTACCAATGGCTCGCCCCCGGTGATCCTGACTTTTGTGATGCCTTTCGAAACAGCAATTCTGACAACCTCCAGGATCTCTTCATAAGAGATGATGTCGGTGTGTTTTAAAAGCCGGATCCCTTCCGCGGGCATACAGTATACACACCGAAGGTTGCACCGGTCGGTAATGGAGATCCGCAGATAGTTTATTTCACGGTTATACCTGTCTAACATCTGTAAGTAATCCTTTTTCAAGTTTTGTTTGTTCCGCATCCATGGCTATGATTCCGTTGGCGGCGGTATAGGCATTGATATGGGCAGATCCATGGTATTCGATCGGAAAAACCTCTGATCCGAGGATTTTTACCGGGATCATGGCTTTTCGGCCAGTCTTTTTCCTGGTAAAATCAACTCCGGTCATTAGCCGGATCTTCTCTTTCTTTTCTGTAATACCCATCAGTTTTTCCATGAAATCCCTCACCAGGATCTCGAATAAAACAAAGGATGATGCCGGGTTTCCGGGTAGCCCGAAAATGAACTTATTCCTGTTTCTTCCGAATACGGTGGGCCGGCCGGGCTGAATGGCAATGCTTTTAAAAAGGATGTCAAACCCCAGTTCCTGCATTACCTCCGGAACATGATCGAAATCGCCCATCGAAACACCTCCTGTCAGGATGACAATTTCGTTTTTTTTCAATGCAGCGCTTATCATCTTCTTCAACTCGTCCATATCATCCCTGGCGATTCCATAGTAAGTGGGTTTCCCACCTGCCCTGACAACCTGGGCCATAAGCTGGGCTGCGTTGGAATTCCTGATCTGCGAAAGTCCGGGCTTCATGTCGGGCTCTACCAGCTCGTCACCTGTGGACAAAATACCAATCCTTACCTTTTTATAAACTTCAGGCTTAACGTTTCCTGCGGAAGCCATTACGGCAATATGCTGAGGAGCGATCCGGGTTCCTGCCGACAGGGTTATTTGTCCTTTTTTAATATCCTCCCCCCTGAAACAGATATTTCGTGCAGTTGATTCACCGGTAAACAGGATCTTCCCGATACCGGTTACTTTCGTATCCTCAACCATGATAACACAATCGGCTCCCGCTGGAAGCATGGCTCCGGTCATGATCTTTGAACAATGGTGGATCCATATTTTCCGCTGGGGGATTTTCCCGGCGGGGATCGTTTCCACAACCTCAAGCTCGTGATCGATATCTGAGATTCTGCATGCATATCCATCAACAGCAGATTTATCAAACGGCGGCATATCCATATCCGAAACAAGATCAGCGGCAAGGATCCTGTCAAGGGAATCCTGCAGTGAAACCTGTTCGGCAGGCAATACGAATGCCTGTTCCATGGTTATGCGGTGTGCATCTTCAAATGTGATCATTCAGTAAGGTCAATATGATAAATCCGGTTATAAAAATACAATAAATTCCGCGATTATAAGGAAAGGTCATGAGTCGGCCGGAAACCAACTGCTCCGGGTCAATCAATGAACCGAACGGCAGAGGCTTTAAAACTCACCAGTATCTTTTTGCCTTCCGAAATGTCAAGATTCACGAGTGAATCCTGGGTGATCATGGCATAAAGAGGGATCCCGATATCTACCAGGACTTCCGCCCCATGGCGTGAAGGAATGATTTCGCGGACATGGCCTTCGAAATTATTGGTGGCGCTGGTTTCTGAACGGGAGTTGGAAAGGAGGATGTCCTCACTCCTGATCAGGAGGAAACCCTCCTTGCCTGGGACAATGCCCAGGCGGATCCTGACTGTTTTATTGACAACACCATAATAAGCATCACCCTCCTGCACTATCACAGCCCTGAAAAAATTCTTAGCACCAGTAAAATGAGCCACAAATTCAGATCGCGGGTGGTGAAAAACCTCAGCCGGAGATCCGCATTGCAGGATCATTCCGTTATGGATCACGGCGATCCTGTTCCCGAGTGAAATGGCTTCTTCATAATCATGTGAAACATGAATAATCGTTTGCCCGGATCGGTTCAGGCTGCGCAGGAGCGACCTGAGGTCTGTCCGGAGCTGGGCATCCAGGGAAGAGAGTGGCTCGTCGAGAAGAAGTACTGCAGGTTTCTGGATCAGTGTCCGCGCCAGTGCTGCCCGCTGAAGTTCCCCACCCGACAAAGTTGAAGGTTTCCTCCCCAACAGACCGGAAATCCCGACTTTCTCTGCAATAGCAAGGATCATCTCTTTCTTTTCCTCCGTGCTGTATGGGGTTCCGTGAAGTGAGTAGGCAATGTTCTCCCTGACGGTGAGGTGAGGGAAAATGGCATAGTCCTGGAAAACAAGCCCGATACCACGGTTCTGGATCTTTTGACCGGAGATTTCGACCCCGTTCAGTTTGACAGACCCTGAAGCGGGCCTGATTAAGCCGGCAATGGTCTCCAGGAGAATGGATTTGCCTGCACCGGACTTTCCGAGAAGGATAAAATAATCCCCGCTTTCCACAATGAACGATAAATCCTTCAATGAGAAATCACCGGCATGTACAGAAAGATCCTTTATCTCAAGCATGGTCTGCTTAGTTATCAGTTATTTTGCCTGCACCCTGACCAGCCTTTTTTTCCCGCGATAACATCCTGAGCAGAATAAAAACGGCCAGTGAGATCAGGATGAACAGAACCGAAACGGGTCGGGCATATTTTAGACCGAAGGACCCGAACCTTTCATAAATAAGCACCGGGGTGACCATCGGATGGTAGGCTACAACGATCACTGCACCGAATTCGCTCATCCCTCGTGCGAACATGAGGATAAGACCGGAAACAATATTTCTCCAGGCAAGTGGCAGGGAGATGGTGAAAAAGACCCTGGCCGGTGATGCTCCAAGTGTGAGTGCGGCTTTTTCAAGACGAACGGGAACACCTTCAAACCCGTCGCGGGCTGCATTGATCAGGAACGGAATGCTTACAAAGGCCATCGCAATCGTGATGCCAATGGGATGTCCCACGAAATTCAGCCCAACGGAAGACCCGATCTTACCAAGCAGTGAATCCCGCGTGATCAGGCCGAGTATAGCAATTCCAGCCGCTGAATGCGGAATGACGATCGGCAGGTCGATGATGCCGGTTACCAGCTTTTTCAGGGGAAAATTCTTTCTTGCAAGCAGGTAAGCCAGTGGAATGGCCGCAATCGCAAAAAAAAGTGTTCCTGAAACAGAAGTCCAGACCGTAAGCCAGATGCTGTCCCTGACCTCCGATTCCTTAGCAGTATCAAAAAGAATGGAAGGGGTGGTCTTTAAAATCATACCGGCTAGGGGGGCAACAATAAACAAAAGGATAAGACCCCCAAGGAAGATAAATACAAGTTGTATGGGCTGGACTCTTTTTCTCATGAACTCAAAACTCGAAACTCAAAACCCGGCACTAAATTCTCATCACTTATTCCTCAAAGTAGATATCCGACACTGCCTTCACGGCCCTGTCGGAGAAGAAATCACTGGCAGGGAAGATCCGGAATTTACCGGATTCCTTATCCTTCTCGCAATTCACGATCAGCAGTTCTGCCTGGTCGTTGCGGTTCATGACCTCGCTGTATGAGTAAACAGTGCGGTAACCGTCTTTTCCGACAAAGACGAACATGCCGGTCTTCAGGTTTGATTTGTTTACGGGGAAATGGATGGCGAAATAATCCTTTACGCAAACTCCGTTAAAGGGTGTTGTTGAATGAATCCCACGGCCCCTGCCATAGAAAATCGTTTGAAATGTCTGTTTCTGAAATGTACTGATGTCTGAAATCCTGTCGGCCACCTTATTCTTTGCGTATACCTGGATCTCCGGAGAATAGATGGGATCAATATTACGATCCACCTTGATGGAACGGCCATAAGATACGACCGTGATTTTTGTGGGGTTCGAAATATTTCTTTCAGTGACAAGGTCAGAACCGATCACCAGTTTCTGCTCAGTGGGTAAAGGCCAAAGGTCTTTTGTTTTGCTGGGGACAATGCGCGCAACATCGGTTGCAATGATGATCTGGTGGAGACGGGTGGGATAATAGATTTCCCCCCAGCTGACAATCACTTTATCTCCCTTATCGTTTTCAATTACAACATAGAGGTCGATGATGGGGTTGAATTCTGCTGCATTTTTCTTTTTAAGGAAGCGCTCATTCAGGATGTCAAACAGGGAATACCCGTCATATCGGTATGCACCGGTGAATTTATCAGTACCATCGGCTGTCAGCATGGTTTCCTTGACGATGACTGAATGCTTCTTTAATTCCGAAAACACAACCTGTCCGGGGTTTTCGACCTCGCCGAGAATCTCTATCCCACTGCCTTTCAGGGCATAGGTAGGTGCATTGTCGTAAAAATTATTATTCCTGTCGCTGCTGTCTGGCACCGGCACTTCACTGACGGGCTTGTTTTTTTTCGTGATCATTTCCTGTGCGGATAATCTGTTCGTAAAACCTGCCATGAGCAGGATGAAGATTGCAAAATTTAAAAGGTTCAGTTTCATGACGGTTGTGTATTTGTTTTTAGAATTTTCCGGTCAGTTCAACCATGATCATCCTTCCCGGGCTTTTCTGCAAATGGTCGTCAATAAAACTGATATCAAAGATATTCGTAATATTCAACGCCAGGGTGAAGTGGTTGAAAAAAGTATGCCAGGCCCGAAGGTCCATCGTGCTGTAGTCGGGATACTTTGCTTCTCCCAGGTAAAAGTCCCGCTCATTCAGATCATTGATCCAGCGTGATCCTGTGTATTTCCACAGGCAGTTCAGGCTGACAAGCCTGTTTTTCCAGGTGATGCCGGCCGTTGCTTTGTGCATTGGCACATCGGTAAGATATTTCCCTGTAAGGTCATTGTCAGCGATTGAATCCTTGATCTCAAATCTGCTGATCTGTGATTTCGAAAACGAGTAATTTGCAAAGAAACTCAATGCCTTGTTAATGGAGTAATCCAGATCGACTTCTGCTCCATATATCTTTACCTTGCTGATATTTCTTTTCTGATAGACAGGGGAAAGCTTGTAGCCCATATTAACTGAATCACCTGTACTGATATAGTACATGAAGTTATTTCCGATGGAATAATAGAAAGAGGGAGAGATGCGGATATTTTTCAGGAGAAGGATATCGCCACCTGTTTCCAGATTCCAGATGTTCTCCGGTTTCAGGGAAGGGTTGGAAATTTTGAACCCGGTGGATATTTTACCTGTCCGGCAGAGGTCGTCGAGGTTGGGTGCCCGGAATCCCTTTGCAAATGACAGGTAAATCCGCGTTTCAGTGGTAAAGCGGTACTGCAGTGATAGTTTCGGGTCGAAATCAGTCCAGGAATGCCTGGGGATCAGGGTGTCCTGATAATTGACCAGGTAGTTGATGGAGTAGGAGGGGTATTCAACAAGGAAGGATCCGTTGTGGAAGGAGGCATAGTTTCCGCGTATCCCGACATTCAGTTGCAGTTTTTTCTTCAGGAGGTCGATCTCATCCTGGATGAAAATCCCGATAAGGTCCATTTTCCCTGCGTTGCTGATCAGGTCGGTGGAGGTGTAATAGATATCCTGCCCGTCAACACCTCCCTGCCGGTAATCGATCCCGGCCATTAACTGATGGTGGGCTCCCTGCTGAAGGCTGACGTTAGCCATCATGCCAAAGTCACTGCGGTGCGATTTTACAAGGTAGAGGTTGTATTCCGCTTCGCGCATGTACTCATTAAGCCGCTGGAAATATTCCTGCAGTGTGTAAATGTTCATGTTCCACTTCCAGCCGTTTTTTTTGCCGTGGTACCGTCCGGTAACCTGGTAGGTGTCATGCTTTTCATAGGCCCCGCTGATCTCATAGATCTGCATTCCACGGCCGCGTTTGTCGTTGAAAAAATTAACATCCAGTTCTACTGCACTGAAGGGGTTAAATGCGTATCCGAGTTTTGTTCCGATACTGGCTTCACGGAGAAAGGTGTTTACCGTAAAAGTGTCTGCTTTTTCAAGATATTCCTGGATTTCCGGGTTATACCCGTCGCTTCGCCTGTAGAAGCCGTTGAGGTTATAGTAAATCCCTTTGTCTTTGACAGAGGGTTTTATTTTGCCCGCCAGGGTATAGCGGAAGCCAAAGGTGTTGAATGTGCCGTATTCAAGTGATGCAAAACCTGAGAGGGTTTTTGACGGACGTCTTGTAACAATATTGATGATGCCACCCATGGCATTGGTGCCGTACTGTGCCGGTCCCGGCCCTTTGATAACATCTATGCGCTCAACATTGTCTCGGTTGATCAGGTTCCAGTTAACGCTTCCTTCATCGGTTTTATTTACAGGAATGTCATCCACCAGCACAAGTGTACGTGCCTGGTCGTTCCCGCTGAGTCCGCGGAGTGTGACGACAGAGTTATTGGCAAAAATTCCCTGGGTGGTGTTCAGGTTTACTCCTGAAACCAGGTCGAGGACATTGGTGATGTTTTGTCCGGGTGTCTCCTGTATGGACCGGATGTCGATCAGGTTCATCCGGATGGGTGCTTCCTGAGAATTTTTCTGAACATGATGGTCGAGGATCTCCACTTCCGGAGACTGGAGCATCTGTTGTACCAGTTCAAAATTGAGCACCTGGTCACGCCCGTCAGTAAGGGTGATATTTTTTTCTGATCCGGAATATCCGACAAAAGATGCTTTAATCTTTGTTTTGCCGGGAGGGCAATGGAGGAGGGTATAATTACCTGAAACGTCTGTAAAAGTTCCTCCGGTCGAGCTGGTGATCCGGACGTGGGCACCGGCAAGTGGCTGACCGGTAACCTGATCCGTCACTTTACCATGAACGGAACTGCCGGCAAAAAGGAAAGAAACCGGAAAACATAAAAGGGTCCCGATGAGAAAATGAAGAAAACGGTTTCGGGTCACGCTACAGGGTAGGGATTCACCACACCCGCATCACCCTCTTCTGATAAAGAGTAATGCGGGCGCAGATGGATCCGGTTGAAATTATTCAATAATGAACTTACTGGTGCTCAAGGCATCCGTGTCAGTGAATTTAACCCTAAGGAAATACATTCCCTTTGGTGCGTTTGTGAGGTTAAACCTTTCAGCCATCGAAGGATTGTCAACATGACGGACAACCTGGCCATTTACGTTGAGAACGTCGATTGATCCCATTGGTTCTGTTGACCTTACAGTAAAATTACCGGTATTGGGGCTCGGTGAAACAGAAAGACGGTTGGTGAAAAGAATATCATTCGTTCCGAGTGTGCTTGTGCCGGTAACAAGGATGTCGTCGATCATGGAATAACCAAATGGAACTACCGTTCCGTCATTAACTCCGACATTGCTGTTCATCAGCCAGCGAATATAGACAGAGGTTGTCCCTGTATTAGTGGCAGGTACGGGAAGATTTGAAACAACACCCGTTGACCAGTCATCTTTTACTACAATGGTTCCGCCGTCAATATCTGCCCATGTTCCGCCGCTTAATTTCCATTGAAGCTTGAAATCTCTGGGACCCTGGTTGTCTCCTGAGCTTTGCTGCTTTGATGAAACTTTAATGTTGGCGTAATTCTGAGCCTTGAATTTAACCGACCAGAATTTAATGCCGGAGCCGTTTTGCCATCCGTCTGTTGTTGCAGCCCATGTGGAGGCACCATTATCAAAGTAGATTGTGTTGATGGTTGAATCCGTTGTAGCCGTCAGGGTCATCTGGAAACGAAGGTCATAACCTTTATTCTGTGTCAGTCCCATATTGGCATTCAGGCTGTCAGCACCTGTGTTAACAGGGAAGTTGAACCCGGTGATGGTATCCTGTGCAAAAAGTGCACTTACCATGAAGGATAAGGCGATGATAAGTAGATTTCTTTTCATAAGCGTTTGTTTTAAGGGTTATTGTTGGATTTTTAATGAGAACTCTATTTTGCCTGTTGCAACATGATCTGCAGTGATAACCCGGATCATTCCTTTTTTTCCTTTATTGGTCATAAACGGAATAATATCACCGGGGTCTGCCCATTTGAATTTGCGTTTGCCCCATACATCATTATATCCTACTATCAGGAGGCTGTCGTTATGGCATCCGTTGAAAGCCAGGGTGGGGATGGAATCCGTGTCAACGCTGATATCCCACTTTGTGTAATTTTTAACGGTCCATGTATCAATAACCGGGTAGTAAGCTGAGATGCCACCTCCCAATTCTCCCGGGGAGGAAAATGTTGGAGATGGTCCGTCAGGATCATCAAAATAGTATGTTACAATATCAATGACTGCCGGATCAATGGAGGCGGAATCGGCCAGCAGCACTTTCCCTGTTGAAGGAACCAGGAACTGCCCGATGGTTGTATTCCCCTGGTAGCCCATCGTGATTTTGCTGAATTCGAAGATTCCTCCCCAGCTTGAATTCGGGTCTTTGTATAGAGTCGTCGCGGTGGTGGCAAACTGCCGGTTTTTGTCCATCACCTGGAAAGTCCAGCGGGCGGTATCTTCCACATTCTGGTAGAATGTTTCATTGACATGAAATCCCATGGAATTCATCCCGGAGTCAAGAACTACTTTTACTGAACCATCGGGCATGATCTTTTTGATGACCAGGTTGGTGATATTTGCGTCTGCTCCGGAGGCGGTGATTCCGAAATGAATTTTCCCGCCGACGGGGATCACTGAATTTCCCGGTGTATAATCGTTGCCGGAACTGATGCTGATCACCGGCGGAACGCTCTCTTTGTCTTTTTTACAGCCGGCATTGAAAAGCATTCCTGCCATTGCCAGGAAAATAAGTGTCGTTTTTAGTTTATTCATGGAGGTTTATAGTTTCAACTTGATGAAGTTTTCCTGTATCGGAATGTAAAGGGTCATCTTACCTGGCAACTATCTATTTCTTTACAAAGGCTTTCAGTTCAGCAGGAATTTTGTCATAATTGGCTGTCTGCATAGGAATGACAGACGGCTGTCCGTTCTTTTCCATGATTTTCATACCCTCTTCCTTTGAGAGAAGAAACTGCAGGAATGCTATGGCGGCAGGCTTATTGGGCGCATTGTTCAGCATAGTGACCCCGTAGATCATCGGTTCACCCTTAACCACATCTTTTTTCCCGGGTTCCTTGCCATTGATCTCAGTGGAGACAGCAGCATACAGAGAAGCCATCGCGGGATTTTTCAGGTTGATCTCATCCGGCAGGACAATGTATTTAAGCTGATGCTGTATGGCTACTGAACGATAGAGGAATATGTAGTCAAGGCTGTTGGATTCAAGCAGGGCAAGAAGATCGACCTCCTTGGGACGGATATTGTTCTGGTCCTTTTCCTGGAACTGTTTTGCAAGACCCGGTTTTTTATAATACTTTTCTGCAAGTTGCAGTGTCATGACAGTTCTATAGCCACAAGGATCAGCATTCGGATCTGCCCTTCCGAACAAGACCTCTTTTTTAAGCAGCAGGTTGTACCAGTTTTTAGAATTGATCTCTTTCGAAAAATGTGATTGATCATGAAATACAATAGCTAGTTCATTACTGACAAATTTTATATTCCAGTCTGCATACTTCGGGATGAGCATATTGTCGATCACTCCGTAATCAGATGAGGCGAGGATATCACAGGGCCGGTTAAGGTCGGTGATCTTGCGGGCAGAAGCTACACTGCCTGCTGATTCCATCAGTACTTTAACATTGGGGTATTTTTTATTGAATGCAGCAGCAACTTCCTTTAAGGGGACAGAGAGGCTGCCGGCATGGAAGATAATGAGATCACCGGAAAGTCCGGCGGGTTTGGTCTGGCTGAATGCATTGATCACAAGGAAGAATGCCGTGACTGCCAAAAGGATACTTTTTTTAATCATAATCGATGAGTTGAGTGTAGGAGGTATGCTATTTCAGGTCGTTAATAAAAGTTTCAAATCCTTTCTGAATGACGGTATCAACAGATTCGTGAAATTTATCAAATGCCCGGACCAGTTTCCTTCCCTCTTCAGTAAGAGTTGTGTTGCCGCCGTCACTCCCGCCACGATGTTTGTCGAGGAGGGGGAATCCAAAAAACTTTTCGATTTTCATCAGGTTTCCCCATGTCCGGCGATAGGTATATCCCATCTCATCACAGGCGGCTTTGAGGGAGCCTTTTTCGTCAATAAGTTTGAGCATCTGCCATTTACCGTCACCCATAATCCCCTGATTCTCATCGTCGGACATCCATATTTTATAGTGAAGATGAATTCCTGAGATTTTGTCTGTGAATTTTGTTTCCATACGGCGTGTTTACTGCAAAAGTAAAAATATTTCCGATATGTTATTACGTGCATCTCGGTAATATTTTGCTGTTTTATGTGAGTATTAAATGCACTGGAATCACCTCCCCTTAGTTTCGGTTCTGATTTAGTTCAAAGTTGTTTCAAAGATGTTTCAGATTCGCTTCAGGTTCGTTTCAGGTTCGCTTCAGATTTGATTGGGTGTATATTTGAAGCGAACCTGAAGCGAAGTGAGAACGAATTTGACAGGTAGTTATCACCTGTTTGCTGTTTAAGGACAATGAGTGATCTGTTTCCGGATATCAATTTAGAACAAATCTAAATAAAGACGTATCTTTGCATAATAAAAGCGATATGTTGTGACGTGCATATCGTAAAAATCAGCTAATTTTGCAAACAAAAAAACCATGAATAACGCGATATTTAATCTTGAACGTCCTGAAAATGAACATACCCTGAATTATGCACCGGGATGTAAGGAAAGAAAGCAACTGAATGCCGAGCTGGACCGGCTGAGCAATGAAGTTCAGGACATTCCCCTGATTATCGGGGGTAAAGAGGTAAGAACAGGCAACACCGGAAAGGTTGTTATGCCGCATGATCATCAGCACGTACTGGCTAATTACCATAAGGCAGGAGAAAAAGAGGTGCAGATGGCTATCGAAGCGGCCATGAGGGCACACAAGGAATGGGCGGAAATTTCCTGGGTCGACCGTGTCTCCATAACACTGAAGGCGGCTGACCTTATCTCGAAGAAGTACCGTTCACTCATCAATGCATCAACCATGCTTGGGCAGGGGAAAAGTGCCTACCAGGCTGAAATTGATGCAGCATGTGAAACCACCGACTTCCTCAATTTCAATGCTCATTTCATTTCCCAGATATATCAGGAACAACCGCATTCGCAGCCGGGAATCATTAACAGGGTAGAATACCGTCCGCTTGAGGGATTCATATTTACTGTCGGACCGTTCAATTTTACCGCCATTGCCTCCAATCTGAACATGGCACCCGTTTTGATGGGAAATACAACCGTTTTTAAGCCGGCAACAACCTCCCTGCTGTCGAATTATTTTCTGATGAAGATATTTCAGGAAGCCGGTGTTCCGGATGGGGTACTTAATTTTGTTCCGGGTTCCGGCAGCCTGATCGGCAATGCTGCCATCAATCATCGTGATATGGCAGGAATCCACTTTACCGGGTCCAGCGGAACATTCAATTCCATCTGGGAAATGACCGCAAAGAACCTGACCAACTACAAATCCTACCCACGACTGGTTGGTGAAACCGGAGGGAAGGATTTTATTTTTGTTCACCCTTCAGCCAGTGCACAGGAAGTATCTGTTGCCATTGTTCGTGGGGCATTTGAGTACCAGGGACAGAAATGTTCAGCCGCCTCCAGGTCTTATATTCCAGAATCGTTGTGGAGTGATGTGAAAGTGAGGATCGGGGAGATGATCTCGAAGATAACTGTGGGGGATGTGAGGGAATTCAGCCATTTCATGAATGCCGTGATTGATGAGGCCTCCTTTGATAACATCATGGGTTACATTGAATATGCGAAGAAATCACCGGATGCTGAGGTTTTGTACGGGGGTACCGGAGATAAGTCAAAAGGCTATTTTGTGCAGCCAACTGTAATTGTTACCACAGACCCGCATTTTAAATCGATGGAGGAAGAGATTTTTGGCCCGGTAATGACGATCTATGTATATAAGGACAAGGATTATGAAGATACTCTTCATATCTGCGATCAGACCTCGCCTTATGCACTTACAGGTTCCATTTTTTCAACCGATCGGGGGGCCTTGAATACGGCATGCCGTATACTTCGCTATGCTGCAGGGAATTTTTACCTGAACGACAAGCCCAGTGGTGCTGTTGTGGGAGCACAACCTTTCGGCGGTGCGAGGAATTCAGGAACAAATGATAAATCGGGAAGCTACCTCAATCTCCTGCGTTGGACAAACCCCCGAACAATCAAGGAAACACTGATCCCGGCCACGGACTTTACCTATCCCTATATGAAAGAAGATAGGTGTCATTAGGTCAATTCTGCCCGGCAGCCTCCTTCAATTCTTCCCGCATCCTGCGATAGAGGATGATCGGGTAATCGCCTGCAATCAGGTTCTCGTTCATCTTCAGAGAAGTTGCCTGGGGTTGGTGGGTTTCAACGACCCTGCGGTCCTGGTGAAGGACGATCTTATTATAGAAATTCATGAGAAGGATAAAGATATTCTTTAATACGGGGATCTTCATCATCTTCTGATAAATGTGAAGATAGAATATTGTGTTATCTTCATCAACCGGAACAAAAGCCACTACAATCCTTAATGAATCCATAATGTGGTTCTGCCACAGGTTTGGAAAGATGAAGGTCAGGTAGGTGGATTTGTCAGGTTTTTTCATCTGTGAAGGAGGAACAGGTGTCTGGCCATGATCCTGTTCATTGAAAGGCCAGAAGGAAAGTGAGTTCCCGTTGATTTCTGTATATGGGCCGTTTACCAGCGGGCCGATACCCCGGCCAATCGTGGTCCTGTGAATGAAGGGTACGTGAACAACATCCAGCTGGTTTTCAATTCCCCTTGAATAATGGGCTTTCCAGTGGTCCCTCAACGAAGACCGGCTGAGGGAAGCATCAAGGTCTGTAAACCAGGGAAGGGGCGGCAGATCATTGTCAGTCATTGCAGGCCCGCTGTCCGCTTTTTTCCAGTACAGGAAAATAAAACCATGTGCTTCAGTAACAGGGTATGATTGAAGTTTGATATATTCCGGGATCGGGGCTGCTTTTCCGTTAGCAGGGATAAGTTTGCATTTCCCGCCGGCATCATATTCAAAGCCGTGAAACGGGCATTGGAGGTGCTCATCCTTAATTTTTCCCTTGCTGAGATGAATGCCACGGTGGGGGCATTTATCCAGTGCTGCCCCCAGGTTTCCCTGGCTGTCACGCCATACCGCAAGGTTTTCTCCCAGGCGTTTTACGCCAATTACCTGATTATTGAGGACTTCTTTGGATTCGAGGATGACGTACCACTGGTTCCTGATCATAGTGTTAAAGTTTCCACTAAGGTAGGAAATTAAGAAAGGTTATTGAAGTGGAGTAATGACCGCCAGTAATTCCGGCAGATCCATTCCTATGTTCTTAAGATGCTGGATAGTGGGAACTCCGTTCTTAGTCCATCCACGGCGTTCATATACAGCATCAAGGAGCTGCTCATACTGATCTTCACGGAATTTGCGCATCACCGCCATCTTTTCCTCGGTGGTTTTACCTGATGGATCAAATCCTGCTTTTTCGAGGAGCTGTTTGTCGTAACGTTCAACGCGGCTTTCGTATTCTTCTTTCGTAACCGGACCGCAGGCACGGTATGGCTGGGCATCGTGTTTCCGGAGGCCGTAACCTCTGCGGATGCTGAAGATGCGCTGGAAATTATAAACGCGTTCCGACTGGCGGACAAGTTCTTTCTTGTCAATATTTAATCCGGTAACGGCATTGAAAATGGTCACATAATTGTCAACGTGCTCAGGAACTTTTGCAGGTTCTGACTGTTGTGCATTATCTTCCGGCTCAACGTCATTCCATGGAAGTTTGCAGAATCCTGCAAGTCCGAACCAGGTTCTGAACATCGGGAAATAATGCAAGGCTTCAGCTTTCTTTTCGAATGTGGGAATCTGGTTATTTACCATATCCATAAAAATGAGCCAGGCTTCGTCATGTTGCGGCCCCTTGTTCGTCATGGCATACCCTCCTTGCTGTGCGAGGGATTCTTTGGAAACGTATTGAGAGTATTCAAGTCCCTTATTTTCCATGCCGATATCCTGCATGAATTGAGCGTCACCCCAGCCATTGGCAGCAAACAGTTCTTTCATTTTACGGACACCTTGTCCAGCGACTGGTCCAAACCCTTCACCACGGGAGCACTGGTGTAACAATTCCATAGCGGCATCGGCATTACCGAAATTCAGCTTCAGTCCGCCGGTACGCTCTTCGTTCAGTATGCCGTTTTCATAACATTCCATCACAAAGCCGAGGATCGTTCCCCATGAGATCGTGCAAATGCCATAAGTATCGCAATAGAAATTTGCTTCAATGGTAAAGTCGGGGTTGAAGATCCCGGCAATGGAGCCAAGGGATGAGGTTGTTTCATATTCGGGGCCGTCAACGATCACCCTGGAGCCCTTGTAAGGACCGCTTCTTAATTCGTAATTGTCAACGCCTTTTGCGCAGGCCATGTTGCAGCCAACCCAGCATCCATCAGGAACATTCTGGGTGAAATATGATTTCCATACATCCCCCTGGATCTTAACAGCATCAGGGTGTGAACCGAATTTGAAATTATGGACCGGCAGAAGGTCGTAATCGTTCATGACAAGGGTAAGGTGTGCAGTACCTTTAGAGCGCATTTCGCATTGCTTATCATCCAGTTCCCGCATCTCCTTATTGAATTTACGGCCACGCTCCTGTATTGCTTCAACACTGACTACGTTATTCCGGTTACCACCGATAGTCTTCACATGGGCAACCACAGCCTTGATCTTTTTATCACGGAGAACTGTACCAATACCACCACGGCCTGCCTGTTTCAGACGGACTTTCTTGCGTTTGATATCATAAAAGCTGAAGTTCAGCATGCCGATCAGTGAGTGTTCAGCTGCTGTTCCCGCGGAAACGACAGAAACATTGTATTTGTCTTTTTCATTTTCAGGATTAGCCATCATGTCGTGCAACTCCTCAGCAAGTATGTGGCTGTCAACAGGAAGATCGTCTGCTTCATAGATTTCGATCACCTCACGCTCTTCCTCGAACAGGATCATGATCTCTTTGTCAGATTTTCCCTGGATCTCAAGGGCATCAAACCCGCAGAATTTAAGGAAAGGTCCGAAAAAGCCGCCAACATTTGAATCAACAATCACGTCTGTTTGCGGACTGATCGCGCAACAGATCGCTTTCCCGGCACCGGAATATTGGGTAATTCCGCAACAGGGTCCGCCGGAAATTACGATTTCGTTGTCAGGATCATTCCATTTTGTATCTGGTTTTGTTGCATCCCACAGTAACCTTAAATCAAATCCTTTTCCACCGATGAACTTATCCTTCATCTCCTGGCTAACGGGTTTTTCTTTAAAGGTATTATCAGAAACATTGATGTATATGGTGCGGTTGTTATAACCTCTGTCAATCGGTGCCCATTTGTAGTGATAGGATGCAATGAGCCTGTGTGTTTTCCTGAATTCCTCGAAGTTCATAAAAATGTGGTTAAATTGTGAGTTGATTCACAAGCAAAATTATCGAAAAAATTTTATCTAACAGCAAGGAATTCAAAAAGTTCGTTATGTTATTTTGAACATATCGAAAGTCGAAATCAGCTCCTTCCAAGGTTTTCATCCGGGAAGCTCAACCAGGGGAAATTATACAAGCCCTCTTCAATACGCTGCCTTTTTTCTTCCGGTGTCAGACGTGCATATGCATCATGTGCTTCCTGCTGTTTTTGCCGTTTTTCCTCTTCGATGCGGTAAATGTTCTCAGTGTAATGTTCTTCCACACAACGGGTAAGGAAATCACGTGCAACGGTGGGGAAGAGTTCCAGGAGGAGTTCTTCCTTCTCATTCTGGGCGAGTTTCATATCGCCATAATCTTCAAAAACAGAATTCTCCTGCTTTTTGTAATTTCTTGTGTCATAAGGGGTCTCTTCCCGCACACCGGTTAATTGTTCACGGAAGTCAGGGTCGATCGGAATTGGTGTTTTCCCATAAATTCCTTTCACAAGATTCACATACTGGATGGATTTCGATGTAAAGAAAGGCAGTCCTTTATTTTCATCGATCACGCAATTGACGGCTTGTACACCTACGATCTGGCTTGTCGGGGTTACCAGGGGAGGACATCCGGATTTAACGCGTACGAGCGGAACAAGCTCGAGCACCCGCGGCAGAAGGTGATCCAGTTTCATCTGTTTCAGCTGCGCGAGCATATTGGTATACATTCCTCCGGGGATCTCTGCTTTTTTGACGGCATCATCGGGTTCCGGGAAATTAAAGTACTTCTCAATCTCCAGGCAGGCTTCCAGCAACTCCTCCTCTTTTTCATGTTTTGCCATGTAGATCGCTTTTACGAATTGTTTATTGATCTCTTTTGGCAGTTTATCTTTGGTGATGTCAAATTCGCGGGGGAACATTTTATAAGAGTCGAATTCCAGAAGGTCTTCCCTGATCCCTTTTAATTCATGGTTGATCTTCACAACGGCATCCAGGTTAACCCCTGTGTCGTAATTCAGTTTGTCCGCAAAAATCTGTATCAGTTCAAATGCTGGTGCAGCCGGTCCGCCGGCAAAATTCATAATAGATGTGTCGATGATATCCACCCCGTTGATCATAGCCATCAGTACTGAAGCCAGTCCGTAGCCTGGTGTGCAGTGTGTATGGAAATCGATAGGGACCTTGACAGATTCCTTAAGACGCCGTATCAGTTTTCCGCTTAACAGCGGAGGTATCAATCCCGCCATGTCCTTGACACTGATCATGTCGGCGCCCATTTTTTCCATTTCCACTGCCAGGTTAACAAAATATTCGACTGTGAAAATATCGTGGGGCAGTGATTTAAAATGGATCCAGGAGCGAAACTTCTGTTTGGTTGAAAATTTCGGGTCAACGGTATAACTGATAGCACAATCTGCAATACCGCCATTTTTCTTTACAATGTTGATGGTTGACTGGAGATTGTTAAGGTCGTTCAGCGCATCGAAAATACGCATGATCCCGATCCCTGACCGGATCGCATTCCTGTTAAATCCTTCGATGACATCTTCCGGGTAAGGATTATACCCGAAAAGGTTTCTTCCCCTTGATAAAGCCGTAAGCAGTGAAGTATCTCCGACTGCTGCCTTGATCTTTTCAAGCCGGTCCCAGGGATTTTCACCCAGATAACGCATTACGGAGTCGGGAACGGCTCCGCCCCATACTTCCATGGCGTAAAAATGAGCATCTTTATAATAGGGAAGCACACGGTCGACCTGTTCTTGCGTCATGCGCGTGGCAAAGAGGGATTGTTGTCCGTCACGTAACGTGAGATCCCGGATCAGGATTTTTCGCTTCGACATAGTTCCTAAATTAATAGGGTTAGTAGATGAGTAGATGGTATTAAAAGCAAAGTTAAGGAATATATAGAACTGAATGTATTATTTTTGTACGCATTCTGAAAAGATATGTTACAATGACATTCGAGGAGATAAGAACCATCATGCAGCGGAAAACTGTTGGGATCGCCGGAGCCGGTGGCCTGGGTTCCAATTGTGCCATGGCCCTTGTAAGGATCGGGCTTGGGAAGCTGATTATTGCTGATTTTGATGTTGTTAGTGAAAGCAACCTGAACAGGCAGTTCTATTTTCGCGACCAGATAGGTGAGAAGAAAATTCCGGCATTAAAGACAAACCTGTTAAGGATCAATCCCTGTCTGGATTTTGTTGGTCACGATTGCTGTTTGGTTCCTGATAATATTGAGGAGGTGTTTAAAGGATGTGATATTATTGTTGAAGCATTCGACCGGGCTGATCAGAAAGCGATGCTGATTGAAACGATATTGACAGAATTTCCGGATACTCCGCTTGTGATAGGTTTGGGTATGGCCGGTGTGGGATTGAATGATACAATTCACTGTCGTCAGATTGATAACATGTACATTTGTGGTGATGAAGTTTCCGAGATCGGGCCTGATTGCCCTCCCATTGCTCCCCGTGTTGGCATTGTTTCCAATATGCAGGCGAATGTGGTGACGGAGATATTGTTGAGTTGTAAGTTGTAAGTTGTAAGTTGTAAGTTGTAAGTTGTAAGTTGGAAGTTGTGATTTGCGATTTGTGATTGAATAAAGTGGCTGACCTATGAACATTGTTTTAAATAATAACCCTGAAACTTTTGAAGCGGAGCGGCTTTCAGTCAACGAATTGCTGAAAGCGAAAAATTTTACCTTCAAGATGCTGGTGATCAAGATTAATGGCAATCTCGTGAAGAAAACAGATTACGACTCAGCTGTTGTGAAAGACGGGGATGATGTAAAAGTGCTGCACCTGATCAGCGGTGGCTGATGTATTAGATCACTTCAGCGACCACGAATGTGCTTCCACCGATAAAAACCAGGTCGTCCTTTCCTGCATTTTTTTGCGCAGTTTCCAGTGCTGCCTTTACAGAGGTATAGGCACTCCCCGATAAACCCTTTTTTCCGGCTTCAATTTTCAGTTCCGCAGCATCAAGAGCCCGGGGGATATCCGCTTTGCAGAAATAGTACACTGCATGCCGCGGCAGCATATCAAGAATATGGCCTATCTGCTTGTCATTCACGACACCGAAAACAAAATGAAGAACCTTAAAAGGAATTTGTTTTATCTGATCCAGGACTTCCTTCAGCCCTGCCTCATTATGTCCGGTATCGCAGATGGTCAGGGGTGATTCGTTCAGCACCTGCCAGCGTCCGGCAAATCCTGTGTTGATTAATACTTTTTCAATGCCTCGCTGAATTATTTCCTTCCCAGGCATGATCCCTGATTTATGGAGAAGCTCGCAGGTTCCCATCAGGGTGACAATATTTTTCAACTGGTAGTTCCCGGGCAGGGGAGAAGCGATTTGTCTGATAAATGGTTTTCCTTTCCTGAGCACATCGATCAGCAGCTTGTTTCCACCAGTCCATGCCCCGCTGACGCTGATAGCCTGAAATAGTTCGTCCGCAAACAGCATTTCGGACCCTGAATCAAGGCATTTCTGAACAAATATTTCCCTGATTTTTTCCTGGGATTCACCTATTACCACCGGGATCCCGGGTTTTATTATGCCAGCCTTTTCCCATGCGATCTTGTCCAGGGTATCGCCCAGGAACTGCATATGGTCATAACTGATGTTGGTGATGACAGAAACCAGGGGACTGATGATGTTGGTGGAGTCGAGCCTTCCGCCAAGACCTGTTTCAATTACAGCAATATCGATCCCCTCCTTTTTGAAATGGTCAAATGCCATTGCAACCGTCATCTCGAAAAAGGATGGCCTGATCAAATCAATCTCTTGTTTGTATTCCCGGATAAAACCGATGACGTTTTTTTGGGAGATCATCCTTCCATTAACACGGATCCTCTCCCTGAAGTCTTTCAGATGGGGCGATGTGTAAAGACCCGTTCTCAGTCCCATTTCCTGAAGGACCGAAGCCAGCATGTTGGAGACGGACCCCTTCCCGTTTGTTCCTGCAATATGTATTGTTTTAAAATGATCCTGAGGATTGCCTGCGGCCATGCACAGTGCGATGGTATTCGTAAGATCGGCCTTATAAGCAGCAGCTCCGATGCGATGAAACATCGGCAACTGAGAAAACATGAAATCCAGGGTTTGCTTGTAGGTCATAATCTTACATCCCTTTGGTGGCCGATATTACCAGTTTGAAAACAATGACTGAGCGGGTTAATGAAGGTAGACAGCTCCTCCGATGGAGTCCTTATCAGCCCCCGTAACAGAGGCAAGGCAGTTCAGCCGGTTTGTAAGGCGCAGAACACCGAGAAATGCAAAGATCAGTGCCTCCTTGAAGTTAACGGTCATTTCATCAGGGATGCAGATCTCTGTTTTGGTCTTTTTCTGTATTTCAGAGATCAGAAATGAATTCCAGGCTCCACCTCCGGTTACAAGCATTCTTTTACCATAATCGTTTTCAATGACTCCTGAAACCTGGTCCGAAATATGACTGCAGAAAGTCGACAACTGATCTGCCTCAGAAATGTCAAAGGAGGTCATAAAAGGAAGCACATTTTTCAGCACCCACTCCTTCCCAAGTGACTTTGGCGGGGCAAGGCTGTAATAAGGAAGTGAATTCAGTCCTGTCAGCAGTTCCGGGCAGATTATTCCCGATTGTGCAAGGGCCCCTCCCTTATCATAGGGAAGTCCTGCTTTTGCTGAGAAATAGTTCATAACGATATTGACCGGGCAGACATCGAATGCAATGCGGTTTCCATTCATTTCGTATGAAATGTTTGCGAATCCGCCCAGATTAAGGCAATAGTCAAAGGCGCTGAAAAGCAGCCGGTCGCCGATCGGTACCAGGGGGGCTCCCTGTCCGTTCAAAGCCACGTCTGTGGTCCGGAAGTCACAAGCAACAGGAAAACCTGTCTCTGCAGCGATAGCAGCCCCCTGTCCGATTTGGGAGGTAATTTGTTGCTCCGGCCGGTGAAAAACTGTATGGCCATGTGAGGCTATAAGATCGGGCCGGAGGGAATGTTCAGCAATAAAATTACCGGCCAGTTGCCCAAGGTAATGACCAAACCCGATATCGGTTCGTACATATTCAAAGGCGGAGGCATTTTCCACATTTCTGAGCCGTTCGGCCCAATCAGCCTTATATGGAATTGTCACGGCCTCCTGAATTGAATATTCCCATTTGCCGTGATCCTCAGAAAATCTGCAGCAGGCCAGGTCAACGCCATCAAGCGAGGTGCCTGACATGATACCGAGCACAGTCCAGTTATTTTTCATACCATTATTTGAATTATCGGGTTCTCTTTTTAATTCAGGCATTGATCATAACAGTGAAGATATTTTTTCAAGACGAATCCCCCGGCTGCCTTTGATGAGTATCGTTGCATTTTCCAGGCCATGATGCTCAAACCAGAGCCTGGCCAGGTCGGCATCCTCAAAACAATACCAGGCTGCATTGGAATTAACTTTCATGAAGACTGGTCCGACCAGGTAAACGGCTGGTACTCCTGCTTCTTCCAGTATTTTCAAAATATTTCCGTGTTCATTTTCGCTTTCAATGCCAAGTTCCAGCATGTCACCGAGGATTACTGTTTTGTTTTCGGCCTGCAAAGCACCAAAGTTTCTGATAGCCATTTCCATGCTGCTGGGATTGGCATTGTAAGCATCCAGGATCAGCAGGTTTTTTTCTGTTTTCCTCACCTGGCTGCGGTTGTTATCGGGAGTGTATTCCCCGATTGCCTGTTTGATCTTAACAGGGTTCACCTGAAAGTAATCACCTATGCAGGCTGCAGCAAGGATGTTCTCTGCATTATGGCTTCCAAATAGTTTTGAATGGACACTGAATGAATTTTCCCCAATCCGTATCTTTAGGCTGACCAGTGGATCTGAAACAATATCAGCCCCAAGGACATGGGCTTCGGGTTTTGTTCCATAGGTGATGGATTCAATTCCCTTGGCATGCTCCATCATAACAGCATGATCCGTATTCAGGAATATCCGGCCGTTCTTTTTTTTCAGGAAGCGGTAAAGTTCGGTTTTTGTATTGATCACGCCCTGGTATCCCCCAAACCCTTCAAGGTGGGCTTTACCGATGTTTGTGATGATGCCCAGACCAGGGTCTGCGATGTTGCAGAGCTGTTCGATCTCGCCTGGATGATTGGCCCCCATTTCAATGACTGCGATCTCCGTTTCTTTGGTGATCTTCAGCAAGGTCAGCGGGACTCCGATATGGTTGTTCAGGTTGCCTGAGGTTGCCAGGGTTCTGTACCTTGCAGAAAGAACGGCGTGGATCAGTTCCTTGGTTGTTGTTTTGCCATTTGTACCTGTAATCCCTAATATTGGTATATCAAACTGTTTGCGGTGATACGTTGCCAAATCCTGGAGTGTTTTCAGAACATCCTCCACCAGGATAAACCGTTCATCTTTGGCAAAAGCCTTTTCATCTACAATTGCAATGGCCGCACCCTCGTAAACTGCTTTCTCAGCGAACGCATTTCCGTTGAAGTGATCTCCCTTTAAGGCAAAAAACATGCAGCCGGGAGGAATTACACGGCTGTCGGTACTGATTACCGGGTGTGCCAGAAACAGATTGTGAATTTTCCTGATTGATATAGAATCCATTGGACTTTACTTATTCTGCAAAGTAAATAAAAAACCCCGCTTCAAGGTTGAAACGGGGTTTATTAAATTCATTAACCGGTTTATTTTCCCGGGATAGAGCCACCAACACGGGTCATGGCGCAACGGAAGCCGATGGCGTCGGAAGCTTCATTCTCATCGAGGAAACGACGGGAAGAGGGACTCATGTAGTAGGCCGGATCTTTCCATGAACCTCCTTTGTATACCCTGGCATGGTCAGTGATAAGTGAACTGACGCCATACTGGTACATGGTGTTTGTCGAGGATGTGTCTTTCGGAATGTTTTTCCAGTCCTGATCATTGATGCTGGATGCATAGTCACCATCAAGGTAATTGATGTTGTCGGCCCAGCGATAGTTCTGACGGGTCATGGACTCAGCAGTGGTCACATCACGGTATTTCATATGTCCAAGGCTGTCTTTTTCAGCAAGAACTCCTTCTGCATCCCGGACCTGTGTCTTGAAGACGTTGCCACGGAAAGGACGCAGGTCAGAAACCTCTGTTGAGTTCAGTGGACGGTATACGTCGAGTACCCATTCGCTTACGTTTCCAGCCATGTTGTAGAGGCCATAGTCATTCGGGAAATAGGATCCGCAGGGAGCAGGAATATCTCCGCCGTCATTCAGGTTGCCGGCAACACCCATGTAGTCGCCTTTTCCTCTGCGGTAGTTATCCATCATGCTTCCATAATACCTTGATTCACTGGTGCGGACATAGTTGCCGTTCCAGGGATAATTCTTGCGTTCGACAACCCGTTCGTAAAGGGTGTTTCCCATGAGACCGAGGGCTGCATATTCCCATTCGGCTTCGGTCGGGAGCCTGTATTTCGGCATCAGGATACCGTCCTCCATCCTTACTTTCCGGATACCGGTGGTATTGGCCGGATTGAGATCGGGCAGCGGTTTGTCGACCAGACCTTCATATTGTCCGGCAAGGTAGGCTTCCGTATTGAAGTTGTTTTCGTCTTTCTGAGCAGGGTCCATGGAGAGAATACCTCTGCTGATAAGCAGCATCTCATTGACACGGTCGGTCCTCCATGCGCAATAATCATTTGCCTGTACCCAGGATACGCCGACTACAGGGTAGTTACGGTAGGCAGGGTGACGGAAGTAATACTCAACCAGTGGCTCGTTGTATGCAAGCTTGTCGCGCCATACAAGTGTATCGGGGAGAGCTTTCCGGTATACACCCGGATAATTCACTCCATATACACGATTCAGCCAGAAAAGATATTCGATGTAATCAAGGTTCCTGACCTCTGTCTGGTCCAGGTAGAAACTTGAGACGGTCGCACGCCTGGGCTGGTTGCTCCAGTCGAACATGACATCGTCCTGTGTTTCGCCCATAGTGAAGGTTCCCCCCTCAATAAAGACCAATCCCGGGCCGGTTTGTTGTTCGGCATAAGGCCTGACCTCAAACCCCCCGTTCTTCGGGTTGTTGTACTCCCATCCCGTGGATTTTGATGCTTCCTTATGGCATGATGCAAGGACGACCATAGCGACTGCCACTGAAATAACGGGAAAAATTTTATTGAATCTCATCATGATAAAATTTTGGATAAATATAACTAAAACCGGGGGCATTTTATTGCCCGGATATGCCTTCTTTTTTCAATGCATGGAAATTGCCAGGAGGCAGATACCTCGTGAGCCCCGCCAGATACGCTTTTCAGCTTCGATACCGTGAAGTCATAACTGTAACCCACCCGGAGGTTTTTATAATGGATGCCGAGCATCGGAATGACCGCATCTGCATTTTCGAAGTTATGGCGGAACCACAAACCACCCACAAATGGATCAACTGTAAGGTAAACACCAAGATTTAACTGGTGAAACTGCGCCTGTTGCTGGTAGAGGATGTTAGGGGAGATGGAGAACTCGCGTTCATCACCAAATCCCTGTCCTTTGAGGTTTATGAGGGTTCCTGCATGCACCGTGAACTTCATGTTCATTTTCGCGCCGCTGTTTGCGTAAAAACCATAAGTAGGTTGCGACAAATGGTCGACAGCAATCCCACCGTAAATAAGTTCATCATATCCCATCATTACACCTGCAGAAAAATCAGGAGCCCCGTAAGTCGGATGATCCGGCAGTTTCTCGCTGGTTGGCAATGTGAAGCCATTCTGTGGATCGATCTCGTCTTCATATGTCAGTTTATCCAGGGCAAGATGGCGCTGGAAATACCCGGCCCGGATTGCTGTACTCGCATAAAGGTGACTTGTGATATTGAACTTGTAGGCATATAACAGGCTGATGGATGTTGTGTTGAGGGTACCTTTTCCAGCCCGGTCCGAGGAAACCAGAAGACCGATACCTCCATGCATGAAGTCAACATACTGATCGTAGGACGCACTGTAGGTCACAAAAGCACCACCGATGGAAGGCCATTGGTCACGGAAATTTCCGATCGCACGGGGGCAAACGGTCGCACCTGTCAACGCCGGGTTCAGGTAAAGAGGATTCGCGTAGAACTGCGAAAATCCAGGATCCTGGGCCTCAATGTATGGTATGAATGAAATCAGCGCCAGAATTACTAAAATTAACCGTTTTCCAATCATTTGATGCTTATACCGCCCTGATAGATTAGGGTTACAATATTACGAATAATATTTTAATCCCAAAGTGGTGCAGCACAAAATGATAAATATGTTATCCCTGGTTACAATATTACATTTACCTTTCCGTTAAAATTAACACAATATTAGCGAAATCGCGTACTGTACTTTTTATTATTAAAAGCATTATAACATGCATTCAGCCATACAGAAATCAATGTGCACACTGCAAAAGTGTTTTCTTACACTGGTGTTGGTCATTATCGGGATAACTGGTTTTTCACAGTCCTATTCCTACCAGCGAAATCTGAAGTGGTTCCCTGTTTCCGTGACCAGGTTTTCTCCGAAAGACAGCCTGAAAGAGCTGTCATTTGAAGGTTCTGTCAATTCCATTGGGCCAGCCCGTGAATTACCGGGGTACCTGGAAAGGTTCCCGATGCAGTTCCTTGATTTTAAAGTAACCGGAGTTTCTATTGACAAATCAGTTTATGTTCCGCTTTCAAATGAGGAAAATGCAGCTATTCGCAACAAGTCGGTTATCCCCGATTCCATTCAGGTGAATTCCTCAGTATCTTATCAGCGGAAAGCACCTTTTCTGAACATCTCATTCCTGCCATTCCGGAAAAATCCATCGTCCGGCATTATTGAAAAACTGGTATCATTTACCCTGATGTTTTCAATTAGTGAAAGCAGTAACCCCGGACAGGTTAAGAGCACACGTGTTTATGCCGACCATTCTGTACTTGCTGACGGGAAATGGGTTAAGATGGGGGTTACAGCCACTGGCATCTACAGGCTGAACTATGCTGACCTCCAGGCTATGGGTTTCAATCCTGATGCCATCAATCCTGCAAATATCCGGATCTATGGGAATAACGGGGGAATGCTTCCTGAAGCCAACAGCAAGCCTAGGATTGATGACCTTCGGGAAAATTCAATTTATGTTGCCGGAGAAAGTGATGGGAAATTTGATGCCGGGGATTATATCCTTTTCTATGCAAAAGGACCCGACAGTTGGGTCAATTCCGGGACCGACCAGTACTTCCATCATGTCAGGAACCTTTACTCTGATGTAAATTATTATTTTATTACAATGGATAAAGGCCCCGGGAAAAGGGTTGGGTCTCAGCCCTCTCTGACGCAGACCCCCGATTTTATCATCACGAAATTCAATGATTTTGCTTTTTATGAAAAGAACAACCTGAACCTGATAAAATCAGGAAGGGAATGGTACGATCAGGATATCTTTGAACTGACCACTACACGTAATTATTCTTTCACATTTGCCGACCTTGACCTGACTTCGCCTGTTGTTATCCGTACGGATTTTGCTGCAAGATCAACTAACTATTCGACCAACTTTGTCGTAAATGCCAATGGCCAGCAGGTTATGAGCGTCGCAATCCCTCCAACAACCGCCGACTACCTGGACCAATATGCCAAGGAGAAGATAACGGATGGGAACTATACCTCATCAAGCCCTGTAATTGATGTAAGGGTAACTTATAACAAAAACGGGGATGAGTCAACCGGATATTTAAATTATCTTGAACTGAATGTTTTGCGGATGCTGAAATTGTCAGGTGGTCAGATGGCATTCCGGTCTGTTGCAAGTATCGGGAAAAACAAGACCTCTGAGTTTCAGCTGGCTGGGAATGGGCAGCAGGTTACGGTCTGGGATGTTTCAGAGCCAGGAGATATTAAAGCAATGGGTACAGAGCAGACCAGCAGCAGGACGGTATTCAGGCTTTTGACTGATACCCTCCATGAATTTGTTGCTTTCGACGGAAGCTCGTTCAATTCAATCCAGTCGTATGCTGCAGTGGCAAACCAGGATCTTCATGGGACAGGAGGGAGTGATTACGTGATCATCACACATCCTGATTTTATGAGCCAGGCACAGCAACTGAAAGAGTTTCATGTTCTGCATAACAACCTTAATGTGTTGATAACCAGTCCCGAGGTGATCTACAATGAGTTTTCTTCCGGTTCTCCTGATATCAGCGCCATAAGGGACTTTATGAAAATGTTGTATGACAGGGCTGCTCCGGGGCAGGAACCAAAATACCTTTTGCTTTTCGGTGATGCTTCCTACGATTATAAGAACAGAATCACCAGCAACACGAATTTTATTCCGGCATACGAATCTGCTGAGTCTCTCGATCCGGTGGAGACCTATGTTACAGACGATTTTTTCGGTTTGCTTGATGATTCGGAAGGACTGAACTGTACAGGTGATCTGGATATCGGCATAGGGCGGTTCCCTGTTACAACCGTTGAGCAGGCTCAATCAGCCATTGATAAGATCAACCATTATGCTTCACAGAGTGATTCCGTTAAGAATGACTGGCGCAATGTCGTTTGCTTTGTTTGTGATGATGAGGACAGCAACCTTCACATGAACCAGGGGGAAGAAATTACCGGGTACATTGGCTCTAACTATCCTGTTTACAATATCGATAAGATTTACCTTGACGCCTACCAGCAACAGTCTACCCCTGGCGGCGCACGCTACCCTGATGTAAATGTTGCCATCAATCAGCGGGTAAATAAAGGTGCTCTCATCATAAATTATATCGGCCATGGCGGAGAATTGGGCTGGGCTCATGAACGGGTACTTGAAATTCCTGATATTAAGGCCTGGTCCAACTTTAACAATATGCCGGTATTTGTCACGGCTACCTGTGAATTCAGCCGTTATGATGATCCAACGTTTGTTTGTGCAGGGGAATGGGTATTCCTGAATCAGAATGGTGGCGGGATCGCACTCTTTACAACGACAAGGCCGACATTTGCCGGTTCGAATTTTTCCCTTACATCCAATTTTTACCACCATGTATTCAACAGGACAGCAGGTGATTACCCCAAAATGGGTGATCTGATTGTCATTTCAAAAAATGCTACCGGCGCATCCGCCAACACCCGAAAATTTGTATTATTGGGCGATCCCGGACTGGAACTTGTTTATCCGAACCGGAATGTGGTAACAACTGCAATCAACAACCAGGTGGTTACTGCGGAGGCTGATACCTTGCAGGCTCTTGAAAATGTGTCTATTACAGGGGAGGTCCAGGATGCCGGCGGAAACAAGCTAACATCATTCAGTGGCACTGTTTTTCCTACCGTTTTCGATAAACCGGCCATTGTTCATACCCTCGCGAATGATGGTGGTGTGCCGCTTACTTACACACTTCAGAAAAACATCATTTATAAAGGTGCTGTTGATGTTACAAATGGCGATTTTTCTTTTTCCTTTATTGTTCCCAAAGACATTGCATACCAGTTTGGAAAGGGCAAGATAAGCTACTATGCCAGGAGCGCAGATGATGATGCAAACGGATATGATACGAGCATCGTAATCGGTGGCTATAATGCCCAGGCCCATGTCGATGATGCAGGTCCCATGATCCGGATGTATATGAACGATACCAGTTTCAGGAACGGGGGAATGACAGATCAGAATCCAAAACTCTTTGCAATTGTAACTGATACATCCGGCATCAATACGGTTGGGAATGGAATCGGGCACGATATTACCGCAGTTCTTGATGATAATAATAAGGACCTGAGCATCCTGAATGATTATTATATTGCAGATAAAAACACTTTTACCCGTGGAATTGTTAAATATCCCTTTTCCAGCCTTAGTGATGGTATGCATACAGTCAAACTGAAAGTCTGGGATGTTTACAATAATTCCTCAGAGGCTTCTCTCAGTTTCCTGGTTGTTTCCTCCGCTGAATTTGCACTAAACCATTTATTTACCTACCCGAACCCATTCAGTGACCATACAACATTTTCGTTTGAATACAATCAGCCTGCCTCCGGGATGAATATCAATATCAGGATATTTACATCGTCAGGGCAACTGGTAAAAACGATCGAACAAAAAATAAACAGCGACAGTTACCGCGCAAACGAGATCCGTTGGGACGGAACCGATGAGAAGGGAGCAAAGATAAGTACCGGGATGTACGTTTATCTTGTGACAGCCGGAATAGACGGTATAGGCACCATTCAGAAATCTTCCAAGCTGGTTTTTGTAAAGTAAGACGGGCAATCCGGTAATTTAAATTTATCGTAACTTTGCAGCCAACTTCTTAATTATGAGATACAGAATACTTTATATCTTCCTGCTTTTTCCACTATTCCTTACAGCCGGTCATCTTCATAAAGGGGTTTCGGTGCTGGCTTCGGGGAAATGGTATAAGATCTCAGTCTATCATGATGGTATCCACAAGATCACTTATAATGATTTTGTTAATATGGGTTTTGATCCTGCAACCATGAATACAGCAAATATCAGGGTTTATGGAAATGGCGGAGGGATGCTTCCGGAAGCTAATGCCGGTGCACGGATCGATGACCTCAGAGAAAACCAGGTTCAGGTTTTTGACGGGGGTGACGGGAAAATGAATCCCGGAGATTACATTATCTTTTATGGAGAGTCACCCGATGCGTGGGTTTTTAACCATGGAAGTGTTACTTTCAATCATGAAAAGAACCTGTATGCAGACTCATCCTATTATTTTATAAACGCGGATATTGGACCAGGAAGACGGGTACTTCCCACACCAGGCCTTGATTCTGTTCCCAATTACTATTCTTACACCTTCACGGATTATGTGTTTCATGAACTGGACTCACTGAATATTATCTCAAGTGGTAAAGTCTGGTATGGTGAGAAATTCGATGTTCTTAACAGCCATTACCTTTTTTCCTATACCTTTCCCAACATCGACAGATTTTCACCAGTAAAGATACTGACCTCCGTTGCAGCCAGGGCCCCGGTTACAAGCACTTTTTATCTTAAAGAAAAAAACGGAACGCCGATCGATTCCCTTAAGGTGGAATATACGGACCCGCAATCCATAACGGTTTATGGTAAGGATAAAACAAAGGCCAGTTCTCATTTTTTCGGGTCATCCTCCGTGTCTCTTGATATTTCATACAAGTTGTATAATCCGAGTTCGATCGGATGGCTCAACTACTTCGAGATCAATGCAAGAAGAGCGCTCACCTGGGTAGGTCCGCAGATGCCTTTCAGCGACCCGCTCAATATTGCCAGGAACAGAATTACCGAGTACCACCTGCGTTATCCTGCACCGGACATGAAAGTATGGAACATCTCAGATATTGATTCGATCAGCGAGGTCACTCCGCTGGAATCCGATACTGCCTTTATTTTCCGGATGAAAACAGATACCATCAAGAAATTCATTGCTTTTGACGGATCGATGTATTATCCGGTAAATCTTGTTGGCCAGGTAAGGAACCAGAACCTTCATGGCATGGATCCGGCCACCATGGTCATTGTAACGAACCCATTGTTTTCAGCCCAGGCAGAACGGCTGGCAAATTTCCACCGTCAGCAGACCGACTTCAGCGTACTTGTTGTTTCAACCAGTGACATCTATAATGAATTCAGCTGCGGGAGGAAAGAACTTACCGCCATCCGTGATTTTATGAAGCTGATCTATGATAAGGCAACTGACAGCAACAAACCGAAATATCTCCTGTTGTTCGGAGATGGATCATACGATCCCAAGAACCGGGTTCCCGGGAATAACAATATGGTTCCGACATTTCAGTCATTTGAATCCCTGAAGACGGTGAGTTCCTATGTCTCGGATGACTATTATGGCCTGATGGATGATAATGAAGGTGATTCTGCCAATGGGTCACTCGATATCGGTATCGGACGTTTCCCGGTTACCACGACAGAGGAAGCCAACATTATGGTGGATAAGATTTTCCGTTATGCAGCACGAACTGATACAACACAATCAGACTGGCGTAATGTTATGACCTTTATCGCTGATGATGAGAACATGAACCTGCACCTTAACCAGGCGGAGGAGCTTACCGATATCGTTAAAACGAAGTACCCTGTTTTTAATGTTAACAAGATCTACCTCGACGCTTACAAGATGATCCAGACACCTTCCGGCATGCGTTTGCCTGAAGTAAACCAGGCGATCGATGATGCAGTTGCCAGGGGAACGCTGATACTTAATTATACCGGGCATGGGGGAGAGGATGGCTGGGCGGCCGAAAAGGTGCTTACCGTGCAGGATATTGATAGCTGGACCAACAGGAATAAGATGCCTGTTTTTGTCACTGCAACCTGCGAGTTCAGCCGCTTTGACAACCCGGAACGATTTACAGCCGGGGAACGTGTACTGCTTCATGACAATGGAGGAGCTATTGCTATTTATTCTACAACACGACTGGCCCTTGCAACATCGAATTTCAAACTGGATACCAGTTTCTTTCACCATTTATTGCCTGAAAATGGTGACCAGTCACCCAAAATGGGAGATCTGATAAGGATCTCGAAAAACAACAACGGCAACAATGCCTATATCAGGAACTTTGCCCTGCTTGGTGATCCTGCCCAATCCATTGCCTATCCCCAGGATCAGGTTGTGACTACGGCTGTGAACCAGGTGCCGGTAGCAGATACAGTTAATGATACGATCAAAGGACTTAGCCGGGTCACGATTCATGGAAAAATCATCGATATAGCAGGAAATAATCTTTCCGGGAAAAACGGATTCATCTATTCTAAAGTTTTCGACAAACCTGTAACATATACAACCATTGGCAACACCAGTGACAGTTACCCGGAGGACTTCCAGTTGCAGGACAGGCTGCTTTTTGATGGCAAGACCTCTGTTTCCCACGGCGAATTTGAATTTTCATTTGTTGTGCCAAAGGGTATCGGCCTTCAATATGGTCAAGGGAAGATCAGCTATTATTCACGTACCGATACAACCGATGCCACCGGTTATTATGACCATATTGTTTTCGGAGGAAGTGATCCTTCCGTTAATCCGGTAAATCAGGGACCCGGAATTACAATGTACCTGGATAAGCCCTCCTTTACTTCGGGGGATATGACAGGAGTCAATCCTGTTTTGAATGTTCATCTGCAGGACGATGACGGGATCAATTATTTTAACCTGGGTATCGGGCATGAGATCATGGCTGTTTTCGATGAGCAGGTCACCGGTGCTATAAATATGAATGCCTATTATGTGCCAACTGCGGATACTTACGTCTCGGGTGATCTGCAATACCCGCTTTCAGGGCTTTCAAACGGTCATCATACCATCCGGCTAAAGGCATGGGACCTATATGACAATTCTTCCGAAAAAACGATTTCTTTCTTTGTGTTTACACAACCGGCCATCAACATCCGGAATGTTTATAATTACCCGAATCCGGTTACAGAAGGCACGACTTTCCAGTTCACCAACATTCAGAGTTCGGGTGATCTGAATGTGAAAATCATGATCTATACCTTTACAGGCCAGATGGTCAGAACTCTTGAAAGTACCTTTACAGATGCATTAAAATCCTCCGGCCAGATTTTCTGGGATGGTACAGGTGAAGGCAACTGCCCGTTGGCGAATGGATTGTATGTTTACCGGTTCCTTGCTGCCGATTCACACGGCACTGTGTTTGAGACCTCTCAAAAATTATTGATTAACAAATAAATACGATTTTGTTTTGCTTTATTTTTCCCTTAGAAACAATATACACAAGGATTATTCGTTATTTTTGCGGTTTTATTTTTTATCCCCTAATTAGATTTTAGAATGCGACAGACAAATATCCGTTTACTCGTTTTTTTTGCTTTTACCCTGGTATTAACTAATATTTACGGACAGAGCAGCAACAGTAACAGGCAGTGGGTCACAACCACAGCTGTACCGTTTTTGCAGATCGGACCAGACGCACGGGCCGGTGGTATGGGGAATTTAGGGGTCTCCACAAGTCCTGATGCCTATTCAATGTTTTGGAATCCGGCAAAGTATGCCTTTATTGAGAAGGATTTTGGATTTGGGATCGGTTATGTTCCATGGTTAAAGGGACTGGTAAATGATATCGGCCTGGCTTCAGTTGCCGGTTTTAAGAAATTTGGTGATAAGCAGGCGATTGCCGCCTCCTTGCGGTATTTTTCAATGGGTGAAGTCACATTTACCAATGATGCCGGGGAACAACTTGGCATCGTCAAGCCGAATGAATGGGCGATTGATGTAACCTATGCAAGGAAATTCTCAAATTCATTTTCTGGTGCTGTGGCCGCACGATACATTTATTCGAACCTGATCCCGGGGGGAACCAATGCTGCGCCTAATTCACGCCCCGGACAGTCTGTTGCCGCGGATATTGCCTTGTATTACCATAAACCACTTGAAATAAAGGGACTGACAGGCTCCTGGTTTGATTTCGGGATGGATATTTCAAATATCGGTTCCAAAATATCATACAGCAGTTCATCTACCGTGAGGGATTTCATTCCTACAAACCTTCGGATTGGTCCTTCGATGACAATGGATATCGATGAATTCAACCGTTTATACATTGGTATCGACCTCAACAAACTTCTTGTTCCAACCCCCCCCATTTATGCAACGGACAGCACTGGTATGCCTATCATCGGTTCCGATGGAAAGAAAGTTATTGAAAAAGGTAAAAATCCGGATGTTTCACCGATACAGGGTATGATCCAGTCTTTTTATGATGCTCCTGGCGGATTCTCTGAAGAATTGCAGGAAATAAATCTTTCTGTTGCAACGGAATACTGGTACAATAAACTGTTTGCCCTTCGTGCCGGTTACTTTTATGAGTCAAAGAATAAAGGCGACCGTCAATATGTTACAGTTGGCGCAGGTTTAAAATACAGCGTATTTGGTCTTGATTTTTCCTACCTTATTCCTGTAAAGGGTAACAGCCCACTGCAGAACACCATGCAGTTTACCCTGCATTTCAATTTCGACCAGGCGGGCAAAAAGGATAAACAATCAGACACCAAAGAGTAAAAAAAATGCGAAATAGCGAAATGGCGAAATGGCGATTTTTTTTCGCAATTTCGCCATTTCACTTTTTCGCGATTTCAGACCATTATGAGGATCGGATTCGGATTTGACACGCATAGGCTTGAGGAAGGCTGCCCGCTTTGGCTTGGTGGTATCCAGGTTCCCCATACACACGGATCTGTAGGTCATTCAGATGCAGATGTCTTGATACACGCCATCTGTGACGCGCTTCTGGGCGCGGCGGCTTTAAGAGATATCGGGTTTCATTTTCCGGATACAGACCCTGAGTTCAGTGGCATCGACAGTAAGATTCTTCTCCGAAGGACTGTACAAATGGTCATGGACAAATCACTTTTAATCGGGAATATCGATTGTACCATTGTTCTTCAGCAGCCTAAAATCAGCAAATTTATTCCTGATATGATTGGTACTCTTGCCGGTGTTCTGGAAATTGAAGAATCCAGCATCTCTGTTAAAGCAAAAACCAGCGAAAAACTTGGATTTATTGGCAGGGAAGAAGGGGTTTCGGCCTATGCGGTCGTCCTACTCAATACAGTATAATTCAGGGCAAGAATTCATCAGTGCAGGAATGCAGGAATGCAGGGATTATTATGATGCAATACTGAATTCTTGCATTCCTGCATTGATGCATTCCTGAATTCATTTGGAGAACTGATTTCTTTTTCCTAATTTTGCCGTCCATTTAAAAAATTAGTCTTAATAACTAAAAATCAAACAGATGTTGAAACAGTATGAAACCGTTTTCATTATGACTCCCGTTTTGTCTGATGAACAGATGAAGGAAACGGTTGAAAAGTATCAGAAATTTCTGATCGCCAAGAGTGCGGAGATCGTTTACGAGGACAATTGGGGCCTACGTAAGCTGGCCTACCCCATCCAGAAGAAATCAACCGGCTTTTACCACCTTATTGAGTTTAAGGCCGATCCTGAACTGATCCGTGAATGGGAAGTGACGTTTAAGAGGGATGAGCGCATCCTTCGTTTTCTTACAGTTGTTTTGGATAAGCATATGCTTGCCTACAATGAAAAGAAAAGAAACAAGGCTAAAGCTGAAAAGCCGAAAGAAGAATAACCGATTTTACAACAAAAAAACGTAATCCAATGGCAACACAACAAGCTGGTGAAATAAAGTATCTGACCCCGATTGCGGTCGATACCAAAAAGAAAAAATACTGCCGTTTCAAGAAAAGCGGCATCAAATACATCGATTATAAGGATGGTGATTTCCTTCTGAAGTTCATCAACGAACAGGGCAAGATCCTCCCCCGCAGAATTACCGGTACATCTACCAAGTACCAGCGGAAAGTAGCACAGGCAATTAAACGGGCAAGGCATATTGCGTTACTGCCCTATGTAGCAGATTTATTAAAATAGGGAGGCAGCTATGGAAGTTATTTTAAAACAGGATGTACCCAACCTTGGGTATGCAAACGAAAAACTCAACGTGAAACCAGGTTACGCACGGAATTTTCTGATTCCGAAAGGCTTGGCAATCCCGGCTACTGAAACCAATAAAAAGATCCTTGCAGAAAACCTGAAGCAGAAAGCGCATAAGGAAGACAAGATCCGTAACTCTGCTGAAGAACTGGCAAAAGCATTAACCGGTCTTACTGTTAAGATTGGTGCCAAGGCTGCTGAATCCGGCAAGATTTTTGGTTCCGTAAACGCTATCCAGATCGCCCAGGCGCTGAAGGACCAGTTTAAATTTGATGTGGACCGCAAAAAGATCCATGTTGATGGCGAACACATAAAGGAACTTGGTACATACAAAGCAAAAATCATTCTTCATAAAGAAGTTCAGGTAGAGATCAGCTTCGAGGTTTTTGCTGAATAATATGTTTCTGAAACGGGTCTGAGCCGGCACAACATCATTTCTGTTGCAGGCAAAAGTGAACCGGCTGAAAGAATCCTTACATTTGTCCCGGGAACATGCGTTCCCGGGATTTTTTATGCTTTCGAAAAACCAGATTAAATTTATCAGGTCCCTGCAGATGAAAAAATTCAGGGAAATCCACCACCAATTTATGGCGGAAGGAACCAAATTGGTGCTTGATCTCCTTGAAAGCTCTGTTCCTGTTAAAATGATTTTTGCAACGGATGAGTGGATCCGTGAACATGCAGGGAAAATCCGTGCTGTCCCCGTACCGGTTACCCTTGAGGAACTTTCGAGGATCACTGCTCTGGCAACAGCACCACCTGTTCTGGCCCTCTTTGGTGTCCCGGAACCTGGCTTAACACCAGATGCTTTAAAATCTGACCTTGTGCTGGTTCTTGACGAAATCCATGATCCCGGCAACCTGGGGACGATCCTCCGTATTGCTGACTGGTTTGGCATCCGGCAGATTGTATGCTCTGAAAATACCGTGGACCTGTATAACCCCAAGGTGGTACAGGCAACCATGGGCTCGATTGCCAGGATATCGGTCCTTTATACAAATATCGCGGATTGGCTCAGCAAAATCCCGGAAGGTATTCCGGTTTACGGGACATCACTTGATGGCGAAAATATCTATTCACAGAAGCTTACCAGAAATGGTGCCATCATCATCGGAAGCGAGTCATCCGGGATTTCCAGAGAGGCACGGCTGTTTATCACTAACAAACTCCTCATCCCCTCTTTCTCTGATGGGGCCCATGCGGAATCATTGAACGCTTCCGTTGCTACAGCTATTGTTTGCTCAGAATTCAGAAGAATGAATGCCGTTTAAGCCCTACAAGTATTATTCATTGAAATTATGAACAGAAGATCATTTTCATACACCCTGAATGTCCTCGTTATTGTTTTCATAGGATTTGCAACACAGCTGCAGGCGGAAATTCTCTCCAATGAAAACCATATCTATAAAAAAAATATAAGGACGGTTTTATTTCATAAAGAGGGTTTTGAGATGTCTGTGCCACTTATGAGCTTAAAGTCAGGTGATGCCCTGAAACTTTCGTTTGATGATCTTGACGGAGACCTGAAACGGTATAAATTCACGATTATTCACTGCGAAGCTGACTGGACAACCTCTGAAAACCTTCACCCGTCCGACTACATCGATGGATTCCGTGAGGACAACATTGAGGATTTTGCTTACTCATTTAATACGACGGTTCATTATACCCATTATTCGCTGGTTTTTCCTTCAAGGGATATGAAACCTAAGATATCCGGGAATTACATGATGGTGGTTTTCCTTGATGACCCTTCCGATGTTGCATTTACTTGGAGATTCATGATATCGGAAATAACACCTCTTGGCATTACCGGGAATGTTCACCAGGCTTCACCCATGGCTACACATTACACCCACCAGGAAGTTGACTTTTCCATTCAGTTGAATGGAATGAGGATCAGTGAACCGGTGAGGGAGATCAAAGTGGTGGTGACTCAGAATGACCGCTGGGACAATGCGATCCGGGATCTTAAACCGCGTTTTGTCAGGGCTGAATCATTTGATTATGATTACGACAATGAAAATTGTTTTCCAGGAGGCAATGAATTCAGGTCCTTTGATATTAAAAGCCTTCTTTACCAGTCAGAAAGAATAAGGCACATAGATTATGATACCGGCGGAAATGAGGTTTACCTGCTGGATGACCAGTGCAGGACCTTGAAGAATTATGTCACGGATAAGGAAATAAACGGGAGGAAACTCATCAAGAATGAGGAGCATATTCAGAACAGTGATATTGAAGCTGATTATGCCTGGGTTCACTTTTCGCTTCCCTTTACTGCCCCGCTTAGCAATGGACAGGTCTTTATCCTCGGGTCAGTCACCGACTGGCAGTTGAATGACGATAGCCGCATGGATTATTATCCTGCTGAAAAGCGGTACACAAAGAGATTATTTCTTAAACAGGGTTATTACAATTATCTTTATATTGTTAAGGATGGGAAAACAAATCGCCCTGATCTTTCACTGATTGAAGGCAATCACTGGGAAACAGAAAATGAATATACCGTATGGGTCTATTTTCATGAAAACGGAGACCTTTATGACCGCCTTATCGCAGTCCAGGATTTTAGTTCTATCCATTAGAACGGGTACCCGATTCCGAAATTCCAGATAATATCTGAAATTCCTAGTTTCCCAAAATACCAGTGGTTGTTTTCCGGATAGGAGGGGGTACGAAGAGGAATAGCCGGATCGATCCTGAGAATGAAAAAATCAAAATCTGCCCTGATCCCGATGCCGATGTTGAGCGCAACCTGTGAAAGAAACCGGCTGAACTCGAACTTACCCCCGGGAAAGTCAGTATTTTCTTTTAGCAGCCAAATGTTCCCGGCATCCAGGAAAACAGCGGATTTGATAAATTTATAGACCGGGAATCTGTATTCCAGGTTCATCTGGAGAAGGATGTCACCGGTTTGGTCAAAGGAACTGTTCAGCGTATCATTGCGATAACTTCCGGGGCCGAGGGTCCCCATTTTCCAGCCACGGATATCATTGGCTCCGCCACCGAAGAAAGCTTTCTCAAAAGGAATGGCTGATGAGTTTCCGTAAGGGATCGCGATTCCACCGTAAAAGCGGTAAACGAGAGATGTATTCCTTGTTATCAGGTTGTAATAACGGAAATCGACGTCCGGTCTTACAAATTGAGCATAAGGGATGTTGAATAAGGTATAATAACCGGATGCGGTTTTTTCCGCCTTCAGCAAATAATCGATGCCATAAAGGAGATTTCCTCCTGTTTCCATGTTTGCCCTGATGTAAACATAATCCTTGAATTTGCTTACGTTCTGATTATTGAAGGTAAAGGTGTATTTTAACCCGGCCACAATATGATTTGTGTATTGATTACGAAGCCGCTTGTCTGTTAATTGGTCCAGGAAGGCAGAAAAAGAGGAATCAGGGTATACTTTTACAAAAAGAATTTCGATCGGATTGAGGCGGTGACGGATCCGCTCATTCTGTGTCCAGCTATATCCGAAGGAAACATTCGAAATATGCCGGTTGTAATCAAGTCTCCGCTGGAAATTATATCCTACAGAAACGGATGTTTTCGGATGGAAGCTCTTTTCAAGCTTTTCAGGACGGATGGGTATCAGGAACTGAGGGAATGTAATACTGGCATTAGTTCCAATCTCAAGGGTATTGAACAGGCTTTTATTAGCACTGGCGGAGATACTTCCCTGCATCTGTGTTGAAACGTTCACACTCAGACTCAGTAGTTGGGCCCCACCAAAAATATTCCTGTTCTGGTAAACCACATTCCCCTGAACACCAAGATCCCCTGCTGAATTTGTCCCGTCAGCGGCGATGGCAAATGACTGGGCGGGGGCCTTTGAAAGCCTGATAAAGCAATCCAGAAGGTCTTTATGAGGAGAGGCGGCTGGGGCCGATGCTTCAGTGAACTGAAGATTGATATACTTATATACCTGCAGGGATGAAAGCTGGGAATAGGTCCGGTCAATGTCGTCCAGATTGTAATAATTACCGCTTTTTATAAAGACTGCCTGTGTGATGGTTCTGGATTGTATGATGATGTTATTCCTGAAAAGAAAATGGTAGGTTCGGGGAATGGTATCGTGGCGGGTCTCATGGTATGTTCTTGTAATCGTATCCATTTTCAGGGTGTCTGACTGGAGCAGGTCAATGTTCGGATAAATGTAGATATTGTTGATGAAATACTGTTTATGGTTGGTTTCAACAACGGTCGAAAAATCTTCAAGTGAAGGAACCACCGGATTTGTGATCTCGATTTTGATATCCATTTGCCGGTCGCCCATCGCACTATCGATCCTGAAAACAATAAAGGTGTTGGTAAAATGGTAGAACCCATGATTCATAAGGTTGCGGGTAATCCTGGACCTTTCACTGTCAATTAGATAGGCATCGTAAGAATTGCCCTTCCGGATCAGGCATTTTGTTGAATCAGCATAAACGAAAGGTGCAAGGTTACTGTCTGGAATTGAATAATGAATATTCCTGATCATGTAAGGTTTTGAAAGTTTCACCACATACCGGACAGTTGCTTTTTTCCGGTGAAGCATCACCGTATCTGTTATTATTGACTGGAAATAGCCTTTATTGGCCAGGAATAAAGCCATCTGTTTTACACTTATGGATACCAGGCCGGTGTCAAGGATAACCGGCTCAGCACCCACACTTGTTCTCAGCCATTTTTTAAATTTGCTGTCCTCTCCTTTCTTTCCCCAGTTATAGAAAGCAATATTTGCATGAAAAACTCCAAAAAGCTTGCTGTTCGGTTTCTGCTGAAGATAACCGCTCAGGTCCTCCTGGCTGATTTTGGAACTGCTGATCCTGAATTTATTCTTGACAAGCAGATATTCGTTAGCACGGAAATTCCGTGTAACATTACAAGAGGTAAGGAAGAAAACGGCAATCAGAAACAGAACTACCGCGGCTGCGTGTTTTTTTGTCAAGGTTTCTCACTAAAAAAACAAAGATAATGAGAAAAAAAAACAAAAACGGCTCAGGGAAGCAAGTTCTTAAATTCCTGATACCTTTCAGGGAAAAGACCACCATGGATACCGCCGAGTGTCTGGAACTCCTGGTTAATCTTCGCCAGGCGGTCGGCAGGAGAGGGGTGTGTACTTAAAAATGCAGGTGGTTGTGATTGTGATGATATTTTTGTAAAAAAATCACCAAGGCTTGGGGCATCTTCTTCTGTTACATATAGATAGCGTACTGCATACTGGTCAGCCTCGTACTCATTGTCACGGCTATAGGCAAGTTCTCCGAGCCCTTTAGCCAGATCAGCAAGAATGCTCTCGACCTGTGTTGGTTTGCTTCCAAGAACGAGTTGAAGCAGAAGATCAACTCCATAATTAAGGGTCAGCATATCGGTTGTATGCCGGCGGTCAGCATGCGTCATCTCGTGCCCGATCACGCCTGCAAACTGGGCTTCATTATCCAGTAATTTTATAATGCCAGTGTAAACATAGATATATCCGCCAGGGACACAGAAGGCATTGATCACTGTATCATTTTTCCGTATCCTGCACCTCCATGGGAACCTGTTCGCATAAATGAGTTTCCCTGAGGCAAGAATGGTGTTCCTGATCCTGTAAAGATGGGCATAGGCAGCCACATTGGAGGCGGAATCGAGGACCGGATATTCGGCTGGTTTACTTAGAAGTTCATCATCAAACTGTTTGCCGAGGCGTATGTCATCATCGACACTGAAAATATTGATTGTTTTATCATCCTTGGTGCAACCTGAGAATGCAAACGAGAAAAGGATTATTGAAAAGAGGAGGAGGAGATTCTTTTTCATTGGTGAACAGGATTGAATGAAGTACATTGGGAATAAAAAAACCGTAAAGTCACAAAATGCTGATAATCCCGGGAAAACCCCAGTCTGCGTTTTGTGACTTTACGGCAGAAGGAAACACGAATTGCCTCCTTCTTTAATAACAGTTTTATTGCTGGACTTTAACTGAAATTGTCATTGAACCAGCGTCCTGGCCGGTAATTGATTCAACTTTTAATATACCTTTTTTTCCTGAAGCAGTGATGAATGCGATCAGCTTTCCTGATGCAAGGGCCGGAAGTCTGGACTGATCAACTCCGGAAGCTGTCTGAGCAACAATGACAGCATCGTCGGCAATTGCTGCAAAGTCAACGGCATCTGTGATCAGTTTGAATTTCGTTGCATTTTTTGTGACCCAGTTCTGCAAGCCGCTGGTGCCGGTGAAAATTGTAAGAGCATGGTCATCATCAGGAGCCGCGATCGTGGCTAGATCGGTTGCACCATAATAATACATCAGGTCAACCTTAGCGGAGTTTGCCTTGGCATCTGCAAGGTTGTAAACTGTTCCGTCGATGGAAGCAAATGAACTGCCTGTTGCACTGCCCTGTGCCCCGAGGATTTTCATCGAGAATGCATTGATCGGGTTGGAAACAGGTGTTGTTGTGATCATTATGGAGAGTGTGTTTACCTGGCCGCTTTTGTCTTTAAGGGTGAAAATGAAAGTTTCATCACCAGCCTGCGTGTTTGCTTTCGTGATAAAATCAACATTGAAATTGGTCAGGTTATTCAGGGTTGTATCATAAGTTTGTGACCCGCCATTATAGGTTCTTGTCATCTGCATATCGACCAGCTTTGATCCGGATGATGTGTTTGCAGAGGCACGGATACCGATCTTAATACTTGTACCGACAGGCATGGTGGCATTGGCAGAAGTATATCCCGTACCAACCTGGAATGTCAATGTGGGTTTCTGATCAACAGTCGGATCTGTTGAATCTTTTGAACAGGAAGAAAACATCGTGATCCCGGCAAGTAAAACGCCTAAAATCAGAAAATGGAGTTTTTTCATAAAGCAATTAAATTAATTAAGATTAAAGAAGAATTGAACTAGCCTGCAAAAATATGAAATATTGCGGTTTTATTCCACAAAAGAAGCCATTTTCCCAAAATGGTGTCTTATTCTTTTTTGTTTGCGGGGAAAGGTGTTTTTGATGGAAATGCAGGGCAGGAAAGTAAACCAATAAAAGTGCAAAGGTGTTTCGGCTTAACGAAACACCTTTGCCGTTGTTAAAATAATATATGTTGCAGGGGTTTAATCGAAATCGGCAAATGCCGGGGTTTCAGGTGCTATTGTCTGAGGTCCTGGAGTCGTGAAAATATCACTTTCACTGAAGTCCGCTTCCGCGGGAGTGACCGGTGCAAGTTCCAGGAGAATGGAAGCTATGAAGGGTTCCGTGGTGTTTTCTTCAAATGAAGCTTCCAGGGGAGCGCTGGGAGCAACCATAGTGTTTGTGAAGGCCATATCTTTACTTGCGGGTATATATTCAATATCATTTCCTGCGAAAAGGAAGTTTGTTGAAAGGACAAGGAAAGTTATCAGGGTGATGTTTAAAGTTTTCATTTTATTTTATTTTGATTGTTTGATGAAGCAAATTTAAAGCAAGTGACTATCCTCCGCCAAGGCTTTTCGATTGGAAAAAGGAATTACCCGACGAAGGCCGGAAAAAAACCGGTGAAAAATCCGGACATGGGTGAACTGCGGTTTTTGTCGGGTGAAACTATTTAAGAGGGATATAAGAGCAATTTTAAAACCTACTTGACCGGTAAAGAAACCAGCAGACGTATTTCTTCGGTTACTTTTACACCACTTAGTTAATTATTCCAAATCAGGAAATATGAAATTAAAAAGCTACGCCATTTTGCTAATTGTCATTTTCCAGTTTGCAGCTGTTGCTGTTTTTGCCCAGAAAGTGACGGTCACCGGTACTGTTTTCTCAAAGGAGGATAACCAATCGATTCCCGGAGTCAATGTCGTTATTAAAGGGACAAGCCAGGGTGTGGTTACTGACCTTAATGGACATTACACGATTCAGGCTGACAAAAAAGACATTCTGTTATTTACTTTCATTGGGTTGCAGCCGAAGGAGACTTTGGTTGGAGAGATGCGTGAGATCAGCGTTTTCATGACATCTGCATCCACAGAACTGGACGAGGTCGTTGTTGTTGGTTATGGATCAAAAAAGAAGGCTGACCTTGTTGGCTCTGTTTCTTCTGTTAAAAGCTCAGAAATTGTCGCAATTCCCTCGTCGGATATCCAGGGAATGTTGAAAGGACAAGTTGCCGGGCTGAATGTTACCGTAGCCAGTGCCGCACCGGGCGGAGGCTCCAATGTGCTTTTACGTGGGATCAACTCCCTGAAAGGAGGAACTTCTCCTTTATATGTAGTGGATGGGTTTCCGGTGGATAATATTAATGAAATCAATATTAATGATGTTGAGACCGTCAGTGTTCTTAAAGATGCATCCGCGCAGGCAATCTATGGCGCCAGAGCTGCAAATGGTGTTATCCTGATCACCACAAGACGGGGTACTGATTCTAAAGGAAAGATCAACGTTACCTACGACGGCTACCTGACATTCCAAAATGTGAGCCATAAACTGAAACTCTTCAGCCCGGAGGAATATATTCAATTACGGAGAGAGGCCTTTCGGGGAGATAATGCCTCAGCGGCAAATAACTGGACAGGTCATTATCTGCCGGATTCCACCATTTTTACACCCATGGAGCAGGAGAATATTAAAGGAGGCTATTTTGTTGACTGGCTTGATCTTGCTTTTAAGAAAAATGCCATCATGGATAAACATGATGTGTCGGTTTCCGGGGGAAATGAACATACCCGTTATTCTTTGTCTTTCGGAACTTTTTATCAGGATGGGATACGGTTGAGTTCTGACTATAAAAGATATAATGGTAAACTGGTTCTTGACCAACAGGTAACGAAATGGCTTAGTACAGGCGCATCGGCCTATTACTCCAGTTATTTTCAGAACAGGGAAACGACCACCCTTACAGATTTTATTACTTTTTCTCCAATTGCCAGGTTGTATGATGATAACGGGGATATGAACCTATATCCGCTTGGGGATTATAAGAATGTAAATCCTCTGTGGTGGGATAAAACAAGGACTTCCACCTACAAGGGCGACAGGGGAATTTATACTGCATATCTTGAACTTACACCAACAATCCTGCCTGGGTTAAAATACAGGCTTAACGGTAGTTACGATATTGGTAACCGGGAGGCTGACGACTTCAGGGCTTTGGACGACCCAAGCAATTATCTTGGAAAAGGGTATATCAATGTCACCAACCGCAGGATCTGGTATTATGATATTGAAAATATTCTTTCATATGAAGCAAAAATCTTTAAAACGCACCGCTTTGATGTCACGTTGATGCAGAGTACCTATGAACGTAAGGAGACATCCACGACCAGTATCGGCAGCGATCTTGGTAATGACTTTTTCGGGATCAACAGTCTTGGATCGACCTTTGAATCCAGCGTCGGAAGGTACGAGATCCGACGTGCAATGCTTTCTTATATGGGTCGTATCAATTATATCATCAATGATAAATACATTTTCAACTTCACGATCAGGGGAGATGGTTCTTCTGTTTTTGGAAAAAACAACAAATGGGGATACTTTCCTTCAGGTGCTTTTTCATGGAATATGCATAAAGAGAATTTTATGAAGAATGTTTCCTGGGTTACTGAATCCAAGATCAGGATCAGCGCCGGTCAGATCGGGAATGAGGCGATCCCTCCATACGGAAGCCTTGCGCTGGCCTATGATGCATTTTATATAAACAATGGGACTTCCATTATCGGGTATACCCCTGGAGATACTTTGCCAAACCCAAATCTCAGGTGGGAAACGACAACCTCCTATAACCTTGGTTATGATTTCTCTCTTTTTAAGGGAAGGTTGAATGGTAATCTTGAGTACTATAAAAAGGTGACCACAAATCTTCTTGTTTCAAGGCTTATTCCCAACAGCCTGGGTTATTCGTACATTCCTGATAATCTGGGAGAGATCGTAAACTCTGGTTTTGAGGCAGCCCTTGACGGCTTTGTAATTTCAAATCATAACCTATCCTGGACACTGGGAGCCAGGTTTTCCATCAATAAGAATAAATTGACAAAGGGTGTTCTCCGTGACCCCAAAACAGGTGAATATATTGATGATGTGGCCAACAAATGGTTTATCGGCCAGCCCATTAACGTTTATTATGATTATAAATTTGACGGAATCTGGCAGGTAACCGATGATATTGCCCATTCAGCCCAGCCTAATGCACGGCCGGGCGATGTAAGAGTTGCCGATGTTAACGGCGACGGGAAGATCACGGCGGATGACCGTGTAATCATTCACCGCGATCCCGATTTTATCATGACCTTCAACACCGGTCTCAAATTCAAGGGATTTGAATTTTCCGCCAGTGTATACTGGGTGCAGGGTGGTGTTAAAAGCAGCCTTTTCATGTCGGACGTGAATTATGGCGGCTCTCTTCAGGGTTATAAGAATGGGGTTTTTCGGGATTACTGGACTCCCGAAAACGGTGGTAATACTACATTCCGACCGCATGAAACCGTAACATCTGATTACCGTGGAACATTGGATTATCAGAATTCGTCCTACATACGCCTTACAAATGTGACAATTGCGTATAACCTTCCGGTCAAATGGGCGAAGTCCTTATATATGCAGCGGTTTAAGATTTATGTCAGAGGTGATAGACTGCTGACATTTACCAATTATCAATCATTCAGTCCGGAAACAAACCCAGATGCTTATCCGGAGTCGCGTGATTTTACTGTTGGTGTTAACATTAGTTTTTAAGCAGTTCAAATGACCAATTCTATGAAATACAATAAAGTAATAACAGCCGTAATCATTATTCTCGCGTTAGGTCTTTCAGGGTGCAAGAAATTCCTTGATGAAAAACATCCTTCCGCAGTGACAACGGATTTTCTTTATACAACTCCGGAAGGGCTGCAGGCAGCTGTAAATGGCCTTTATTCCATGGAACGGGATCTGGTAGATAATGCAACCAATGAAAGCAGTGACTTTGCCGTTATCCAGGGAGATGGTGGCACTGATATCGATTTTCTCAGAGCCGGTTCAAACCCAAGTATTGCCCGGTACAGGACAGATGTTGACCTTACCAGCCAGGGGGTTGTCAAAACCTGGTGGAGGATGTGGTATAAGATCATTGAAAGGACAAACAGTATTATCACATTCGGTGAGCAGGCAGATATCTCTGACAGCACTAAAATCAAAATACTGAGAGAAGCCCGTATTTACAGGGCATACGCTTATTTTTGGCTTGTCCGTAAATTTGACAATGTATGGCTTAACCTGGAACCCACAACATACGACAACATTGAGAATCGTGTATTTAATAAGGCGGACCAGGAGGATGTTTATAAAACCATAATCTCAGACCTGGAAACTGCGATCAGTTCATATGGAAATGATTGGACTGCCCGCACCGGACAGTTGGGACTTGGTGCAGCTCTGTATCTGAGAATTGATGTTGCTCTGTGGAGGCAGGATTACCAAACGGCGGCCACCCTTTCCGAACGTCTGATCAATGAAGGCCCCTACGCACTTGTTGACCCGACCCAGGTTTTTACCCAGGATGGCAGAAATAATACAAGAGAAGGTATCTATGTTATGCAGTTCGATGAATTTGCTGTAGGGGGAGGATATTTTCACAGAATGCCCCTGGTTTTTACAGCCGATTACAAGCAGGTCCCCGGAATGTCCATGGTCACTGAATTTGGCGGATATGGCTGGGCACGTATTTTTCCGAATGAATATCTTATAAGCCTTTATGATTCGGTGAATGACAAGCGATGGGATGCCTGGTGGCAGCATTATTATACTTACAACGACAATGCTTTTAATTTTTCAACAGTGTCCTATGCACTTGGGGATACATTGAAATACGGACAGAACAGCATGCTGACCGGTACAAACTATTTCCGTGACGCCAGTATCAGCTGTAAAAAATACTGGGACTACAATAAACTTCCCAACACACTGAGATCCTATAATAATATCTATATGTTCAGGTTTTCAGAAGTATACCTGATGGCTGCTGAAGCAAATATGCGGCTTGGAAATACAGCCGCCGCCCTTAACTATATTAATATCCTGAGACAAAACAGGATTAAGCCCGGCCCAAACCAGTTATTGTCGTCGTTTGACCAGGAAACATTACTGGAAGAACAGGCCCGTGAAATGGCTTTTGAAGGAAAACGATGGTTTTTCCTGAAACGCATCGGCCTGCTGGTTGAACGTGTACGTGAGCATGCGGGGACGACTATGTTCAGGGGAGTCCTTGCTACTGATCCCGCCTGGTATTCCGGACGGACAAATATTCAGGATTATCATGTAAGGTGGCCGATTCCGCAGTCGGAAATCGATGCCATGGGTACTTTCCCGCAAAACCCTGGCTATTAGCATTGGCAATTGGTCACGTTAGTAAGACTTCTAATGACTTTATTAAAATATCTCTCATGAAAAGAATAAAAAAAAGCTGGATTCTGATATTTCTCCTGTTTTGTCTGGTGTCTGCCCTGAAAGCGCAGATCGTCATTACCCCCGATGATGACAGCTTCGTTTATAATGCAGGTCCCAAGGCAGCACAAGCCTATGGTGTCATTCTTACGGATACACTTAAGACACGAAAAAGCGTTTCTTCTGAAGAGTTTACCCGTGAGACTTATGTTATGTTCACAATAGGTCATTTTGATACGACTTTTTCATCCGTCAAAGTAAAACTATATGGTGCGGTTGCTGAACTAAAAAGGACGCAGGTTTTCTATTCCGATACTAACTGGACCGAAGAGACGCTCACAGGGAATAACAAGCCCTCAGGGATTTATATCAGTGATGTGCTGCTTCAGCCTGGACTTGGTTATTTTTCATGGGATGTGACCAACTATATCAACCAGGCTGTCAGCCTGGGCTGGACCAAAGTTTCATTTGTATTTAAGGATGTTGCAGGTTCGCTTTCAACAAAAGATACGCCGTGGCATTCAAAAGAAAATGCTTCCGGACATGCTCCGCTTCTTGAACTGACAAAAGGACCGGTACCCTATCACCGGAATGGCAACTATTACATTGATAATATTGCAGGCGATGATGCTAACCAGGCGGATTCGCCATTGAATCCATGGAAGAGCCTGGACAGACTGAATACGGAATATTTTGCACCCGGGGATTCTGTTCTGTTCAAATGTGATGGCACCTGGGACGGGCAGCTGCTTATTAAGGGGAGCGGCAGTCCGGGGAAACCGATCGTTGTGGGTAGCTATGAATCAGGAAACAAGCCGCTTATTAACGGCGGCGGACTTGTTACGAATACCCTCCAGCTAAGTGGGCAGCATCATATAGAGATACAAGACCTGCACCTTACCAATCTTGGAGCCACAGCTGATTTTAGAAGAGGACTCTACTACCTGGCTGAGGACATGGGGCCAATTGAACATATTTATATCAGGAGGCTTGAGATCTCTGATGTAAACGGAAGTACTGCTGCCGGGGAGGTTTCAAAAAATAATGGCGGCATGGTCTTCGAAATTGGCGGCACAGCAAAACACACATACTTTGACACGCTGGTTATTGAGGATTGTTATATTCATGATGTAGACAGAACCGGATGGACCAATCTTTCGACATGGGACACAAGGACCCTGACCAATGATTCGGATTGGGTGCCAAGCAGGAATTTAATTATCCGCCGGAACACATTCGAACAGATCGGTGGGAATGCGCTGATCGTTCGGGTGGCAACAAGCCCCCTGATGGAGCATAACCTGTTTACGTCTTGTGGAACCAAGACCAGTGGCAATGCCAGTTTTAGTTTTGATACGGACAATGCACTCTGGCAGTATAATGAAGCCTGTTTGACGAAATTTAATTCCGGAGATGAGGATGCTGGTGGGTTTGACAGTGATTACAAATCAAAAAACACAATATTGCAATACAACTACAGCCATGACAATGATTATGGCGGGATTTTGCTGACAGGTGGGCCGGCCTCTTCCAATGGGTTCAATGATGGAACCATCATCCGTTACAATCTTTTTGTGAATAACAGGAATCACCAGATAAGGACCTCCGGGAATGCCACAAATGCAACCATTTATAACAATACTATTTATAACCGCAAAGGTCAGACTGGTATAGTAGTCATCTGGCATAAAAGCTGGGAAGTTTTCTCCAACAACACGCATTATTACAACAATATCTTCCATGTGACAGGACTTGGCTGCAGTATAGATCTCGGTGGAAGTGGCGGCAATGAATTCGACTATAACCTGTTTTATGGCTCGCATATTGAAAACACTCCGGTTGACCTTCATAAAATCACATTGAACCCCATGCTCATTGCAGCAGATTCAACTGGTTATGCTTCAGATACTATCAAAGGGTATCGTTTGACCCAGTCTTCACCTGCAATAAACTCGGGTAAGACCGTGGAGGGCTTCAATGGAACTGATATTGAAGGAAATCAGGTGCCATTTTACAATATTCCTGACCGTGGAGCATTCGAGTACAACGGACCTATAGGGATTAATAATCTACCCCCGGGGGCCTCAGTAAGCGTCTACCCAAATCCGGTAAGGGATATCCTTCATGTATGCATCTCAGGTGTTCCAAACGGGAAGGTCCTGATCATGATCTATTCATTAACAGGGTCGCTTATGGCTGAGCAGAATTTTTGGTCAGTCACAGGATCAATGAATGCTACTATTCCAGTAAAAACCCTTGACCTTTCACCAGGATACTATCTGCTAAAGATGAGTTCAGGCCTGGATTGGAAATATGAGACACCGCTTGTTATTGTGAAATAATTTTTTTTATGATGAATTTCCCCAGGATCCTGAATTTCCTGTTTCTTATTGTCTTAATATCTTTTTCCTGTGTCTCATCAAGGACGACCCAAACGAAATCCGGTCCGGTTGTTATTGAGGCTCGCCAGTGGAGCAAGACGGATGGAGTTGTTCATTATTCTGAATGGCAGCAATACAAAGCCATCACACTGGCGACCCTTGATGGGTTTAAGCCTACGTCTGATCCCCTGAAAACAAAGTATGGCAGTGATCCCTCCCGGAAATTAAAAAAAACCGGTTTTTTCTATTCACAGAAAGTATCGGGACGCTGGTGGATTGTTGATCCGGATGGAAATGCAACCCTTAACGTTGCTTTGAATGGTGTCAGACCCGGCAGTTCAGCCAGAAATGAGCAGGCCCTTATTGAGCGTTATGGAACTGAACAGAACTGGATCGTTCAGACCCATCAGGAAATTGAGAAGATCGGATTCAACGGAACTGCTTGCTGGTCGGAAGTCCCATTGATCCGATTCAGCAATACCAAAGATGAAACACCGCTTTGCTACACTATGATCCTGAACCTTTTTTCAGGATTTCAGAAACAGGAGAAAAAAGCACACCCGGAAGGACCTGCATTTCCTGTGTTTTCCCCTGATTTTGAAGTTTACGCTGAAAAACATGCTCAGAAACTTACAGAAACAAAAGACGATAAGGAACTTCTTGGTTATTTTTCAGATAATGAATTGAACTTTTCAACAGGGACACTCGATGATTATATCTCCCTTGCTGATGACAAAGACCCTCACTATCTTATTGCAAAAGCCTGGCTTGATAAAAATGGTATTGAAAAAGACAAGATCACAGATAGCCACCGTGAACAGTTTCTGGGCGTTGTGGCAGAACGGTATTATAAGGTTGTTGCCAGCGCGATCCGGAAATATGATCCAAATCATATGTACCTTGGTAGCCGGCTTCATGGGAAACCAAAGCATAACCAGTTCATTGTCAGAGCAGCCGGGAAATACTCCGACATACTCTCAATTAATTATTACGGTCAGTGGGAGCCGGTAGCCAAGCATTTCCAGGAATGGAATGAATGGGCAAACAAACCAGTAATTATTACAGAGTTTTATACCAAAGGGGATGATTCAGGCATGCCTAATATCTCCGGTGCAGGCTGGCGGGTGAGGACCCAGAATGAACGAGGCATTTTTTATGAAAATTTCTGCATCAGGCTGCTCCAGATGAAAAATTGTGTCGGATGGAACTGGTTTCGATACATGGACAACGATCCTACGGATACAACAGCAGACCAATCCAATAGCGATTCAAACAAAGGGATTGTCAATAATCTCTATGAATTATACCAGCCACTTACCGTGCATATGCGCGACCTGAATATGAATCGTTATAATCTGGTGCGATACTTTGACAATTAGGTAAACTGCGGCGTATAATACCTATCTTAGTGTCCAATTCAAACCTGGGAATATTTGCAGATTCTTAAGACTATACGGATCCTTTTGTTATCCATTCTTCTGAATGGATTGTCCTTGTTTTCCCATGGACAATCTACCGACCTGTTTTTTCATCACCTGACAACCAATGACGGTCTTTCAAACAATACCATTTATTCGATCAATGAAGATACACTGGGTTTTATCTGGATCGGTACCCGCAGCGGACTGAACCGGTTTGACGGACATAATTTCAAGGTGTATGACAGCAACGATGGTTTGAGGAACGTATTCATAAACACGATATTCAGGGATTCGAAAGGATGCATCTGGATCGGTACCCAGGGTGGCGGTATTTCAAAGTATGATTATGAAACCGGCGGTTTTACCACGTATTTTAACCAGCCCGACAATCCCAATTCCCTTTCAAACGATGACGTTCAGGCGATCGTAGAGGACAGCAGGGGGAATCTTTGGATCGGAACCCACGATGGAGGCCTTAATAAACTGAATATAAATTCAAAAACCATTTCAAGGATACCAACTCAGCAAATTACCCCACAGGGATTCCATATCGACCGTATCAATACAATGTTGCTTGAAAATGATTCCTTGATCTGGCTTGGAACCCTTGATGGCCTGTTTTATTACAACCCGGTACGTAACAGGATACAACCCTTTCTTATTGGCGGATTGCCGCTCAAAGCCAGGATTCTCTGCCTGTACCAGGACGGGATCAGTAAACTCTGGCTTGGTACACCAAACGGAGTGGTCAGGATCGACAGAACCAGTCATATTCTTGAAAATGTCGGGACCAGCGGATCTTCTCCCATAAGCGACCAGGTAGTTGATATCAAAAAAGGCCCTGACGGGAGGATCATGCTGGCAACAGATGGGGGAGGGCTTAGGATATATGACCCGACCTCCGGAATTATTTCAGCAGTGGTAACTAATCCCAATTCACCGAACAGTTTGAGCAATAATTCTGTTTATACAATTTTTATGGACAGTTATGCCGGATTATGGATAGGAAATTATACGGGCGGAATAAACTATTACAGTGAGTATGACTGGAAATTTCTTCCTGTTCAGCATGAAATGAACAACCCCCTTAGTTTGTCCGATAACCACATCCGTTCTTTTTTTCAGGACGGAAAAGGTGAAATCTGGATCGGAACCCTTGGTGGACTTAACCATTATGATCCTCTTACCGGGAAATTCAGGATATATGCACAGAATAAAAGCAATAAAAACTCCCTGAGCTCTAATTCCGTGCTTTCCATATATGAAGATCATGAGGGACTGCTTTGGGTTGGTACTTTTGGTGGCGGAATCAGTATTCTGGATAAAAGCAGGAATAATTTCAGAAAATTTACGCACCCTGACGATCTCACAAATTCACTCGAAAAGGCCAATATATACAGCATTATTGAAACTTCCGGCAATAAGCTTTGCATTGCAAGCCTTGGCGGAATTTATCTTGTTGACCGGGGAACGAATCAATTGAAACGGTTCATGTCAACCAATTCAAAGTTGTCGAATAATACAGTCAAGGTACTTTGCAAGGACAGGGCTGGAAATATCTGGGCCGGGACTAACCAGGGCCTCAACAAATTCAATCCGGAGACCGGTGATATCAGGGTATTCTTACACTCCAACACAAGTCCGAATTCACTCTCAAACAACAGAATATTGTCAATTATTGAGGCAACGGACGGGAAACTCTGGATAGGTACTGAAGGCGGGGGTGTTTCCATATTCAACCCTGGTACAGAAACATTTTCCTCTCTTCCTGCCGGCTGTTTCCTCCCCGATAATGTAGTAAACGCAATTATTCAGGATGATCTCGGGCGGTTCTGGCTATCCACCAATAAAGGTCTTGCCCGTTTTGACCCGGTACAGAAAAAGGTAAGGGTGTATTCTGCAGTTGATGGATTGCAGGCAAATGAGTTTAACCAAAATGCAGCTATGAAAGCCAGAGACGGCAAGCTTTATTTTGGAGGAATAAACGGATTTAATGTGTTTTCACCTGGTACACTTATCACAAACCTTTCCCCGCCAAGGGTTACGTTTACCGACCTTTATATCAACAATAAAATAGTAAAAGTTACCGATGAAAACAGTCCTGTTGACAAACAGCTTTTTCTTATGAAAACGCTTACCCTTAACTATGGGACCAGTTTTGAGATAAACTTTGCGGCACTTGGGTTTGTTAACAAGGGTAAGTATCTGTACTCTTATTTCATTAAAGGTGTGAATGATGACTGGACTGAATTCAGGGAAGACCGCTCAGCTAATTATTCAAACCTGTCACCCGGCCAGTATACTTTTATGGTTAGGGCCATGAACAGCGACGGGGTACAAAATGAAAATCCTGCCATGATTGAGATCCGGATATTGCCTCCCTTGTGGAAGACCTGGTGGGCTTTTATCCTTTACGGGATTATTATCGCTGTATTGCTTTTCCTGCTTATGCGCTTTAACAGTTCCTGGATCCGGGTCAAGAATCAGCTCCTTATGGAACGAAATGAAAAAGAGCAGATCGAGAAACTAAACCAGATGAAGCTGGGGTTCTTTACCAATATCTCCCATGAATTCAAAACACCCCTTACACTTATTCTCGGGAATCTTGACAACCTTAAGAATTCAGGGAACCTCAAGCAGTCTGAAACACTAAGTAATATTGAGAAGAATGCACAACGGCTGCTTATTTTGATTAACCAGCTGCTTGAGTTCAGAAAGGCTGAAAATGGTCTGATGAACCTGCAGACCTCTAAAGGAAACATTGTCTTGTTTATTTCCGGGATAAAGGAAAATTTCGATGAATTTGCAAGGTCGAACAACATTCATTTCAATTTGATGTCAGATGAAAATATCCCTGATATCTGGTTTGATCCCGAGAAGATCGAGAAGATAGTGTATAACCTTTTGTCGAATGCTTTTAAATATGTTAATCCCGGAGGTGCAATAGTGATTGAGATCGCTTCCAGAAACAGCGATAATTCCCGCGGTGGCAACGGGATCGCTGGATTTGTGGAGATCACAGTCAGGGATACCGGGCAGGGAATATCGCCCCAGGAGATAAACCAGGTTTTCGACAGGTTTTACCAGGAATCAAAAGCCAGAAGCCAGAACCAGAAACTGGAAGGCTCCGGCATCGGACTTGCATACAGTAAGAAACTGGTGGAAATGCATCACGGGGACATCTGGGTTAAAAGTGAAGAGGGCGTTGGCTCTTCTTTTACATTCAAACTTCCTGTTGGAAAAGATCACCTTCGGGATGATGAGATCAGGGAGGATTTAAACCTCCAGTTGAAAATGGATTACCAGCGGCTTTCAGGCATTAGCAGCGAGGAGACTCCAAGAAGGGAGATGATTTCGGAACTGGATGAGACTATACCGGTTCTCCTTGTTGTTGATGACAACCCAATGATCTGCCAGGTCATTTATGAAAAATTTCAGGGCACCTACCAGGTGGTAACCGCCGGAGACGGAATCGAGGGCCTCGAAAAAGCAAGGAAGTTTGTACCGGATGTAATTATTTCAGATATCCTCATGCCAGGTATGGATGGGATCGAATTCTGCCAGCGGATCAAGGAAGAGCTGCTTACATGTCACATTCCGGTAATCCTGCTGACAGCGAAAAGCGGAGAAGAAAGCCAGATAGAAGGAATCAAGACCGGGGCTGACGCCTATATTTCCAAGCCATATAACCCGGAGATCCTGCAGGCTACGGTTTTTAACCTGATCAATACCAGAAAAACGCTCAGAAATAAATTTTATGGGAAGGAACAGTTCATCCCGGCAGAAGTTGTCAGTAACAAAATGGATGAGAAGTTCCTGAACAAATTGATTCAGCTGATCGAAGAGCGTTCAGAAGAGGAATCGGTCGACATCGCGGTCCTTTGCCGTGAGATAGCAATGAGCAGATCGGCTCTTTACAGGAAACTTAAAGCGCTTACAGGAAATTCAATCCAGGATTTTGTAAGGATCGTAAAACTTCGGAAAGCATCACGGATGCTCCTGGAATCAAATGCTTCTATAGCGGAAATTGCATTTCAGGCAGGATTTTCCAATACCAAGTATTTCAGTACGGCCTTTAAGAAACAATTCGGCAAAACACCGTCTCTTTTCAGGAACCAGTCGTAACACCTGTCTCGTGAAGGATCCTCCGTTGTAATCCTTTTATGCTTTTACCACCGATACAGCCGCTTTTCCGGTTTTTGATCCGTAAAGAAACCCAAATGATTAGTTCAGAAACCTGGTTCCCATAACGGAACGTCTATCTTTGTTTAAAGATAAACACAGCACATATTCATGAAGGAGAGAAAATTATTGATCTGGCAGTCACTTGTTATTTTAATGCTGGTGACCATGGTCTTCCTGATCATTTACATGCTTTAACTGAAGAAATTGATTTTTTCAAATCTGATATACGTTCATTCATAAAAACAATTAAACATGAAACAATTTATCCGCTTTTTCTCCGGGTTAGCCTTAATTTGTTTGTTCGGCGCTGTCGGACAACTTAATGGCCAGGTACTTTTATACGATAATTTTAATTATCCGGCAGGAGAATTTCTGACCGATCATAACTGGTTACAGCAGCAAACGACTGCCACTTTCCCTATTGCAGTGGGCACTGAAAACCTTTCTTATTCAGGTTATGTTGGATCCGGAATCGGCAATTCCGCCGTGCTTGGCATTGAGGGTCAGGATGTTTTCAGAGGATTTACAAAACAAACTCTTCCGGGAAACCTGTATATGTCATTCATGGTTAAAGTAACAGCTGCAACAGCAACCGGCGATTATTTTATTGCTTTCAAGGAATCTTCAACCTCAACCACGAACTCGAATTACCGGGGAAGAGTATGGGTGAAATCCGATGGCGGATCAAATATTGCTTTCGGAATTACAAAAGGGGCCATGACATCCCCGATGGTCCCAAATTATTCCGGGACGACCTATGCCCTGAATACCACCTATCTTCTTGTTGTCAAATACATCAGGCTTGACGGCGATCCAAATGACAGTGTAAAGTTGTTTATCAATCCTGTGGCAGGAAGCCCTGAACCATCTTCTGCGGCTGTCATAAATCCGGATATTGATTCCGGAACAGACCTGACGGGACTCGGTTCTGTTTTACTCCGTCAGGGAACTAACGGATCCTCCCCCACGGTTATCGTGGATGGTGTCAGGGTTTCAAAAAGCTGGCAGACAGCGCTCAACGTCAGTGATATTTCGACACTCAGTGATCTTAAGGTTGATGGTACCACCATTTATGGCTTTTCCCCCACGATCTTTAATTATAACGATACAGTTCCATCGGGCCAGACTTCTGTATTGCTGACTTCTGCAACAAGTTGTGCGGCAGCCACATCAACTACAAATGCCGCCACCTCGATCCCTGGTATCAGTACAATTCAGGTAACTGCTGAAACCGGAACTTCAACCAGCACCTACACCGTAACCCATGCTTATGAGTTCTTTATGATCAGTGTTTCTATTGCCCCTGCAAGTTCCGGAGCGGTAAGCGGCGGCGGTGTCGTTGGAGGCGGACTTCCGACAACATTGACAGCCTCACCCAATGCCGGCTATATTTTTGAGAATTGGACAGAGAACGGAAACATTATCGGAACAACTCCTGTTCTCACTATCCCGGCTGTCCTTGGCAATCATGATATCGTTTGCCATTTTGTTGCAAGTTCCAACACCTTTACTGTTACTGCCATGCCGAACCCTGTTGACGGTGGTACGATTACCGGATCAGGTAACGTTACATCCGGAGGGAATATTACCCTTACTGCAACGGAGAACCCTGGTTTTATTTTCGATAACTGGACCGAAAGCGGAAATGTTCTTGGTTCTAACCAATCGCTGACCCTTACCAATGTTCAGGCAAACCATTCGATTGTAGCTAACTTTCACTATGTTGATTTTATTAATGATCAGGTAAAAACAGGAATAAATGTTATTGCCGGTACGGAAAGTATTAGTCTCCGGTCCTCATCAGTGATTCTGGATCTTTGCATTTACAGCATGGATGGAAGGGTTGCATACAAGGCAAGGCCAAACACCAATTCGGTTATTGTGCCGTCAGGAACATGGATGAGCGGCACATACATACTAAAGGCACGTGCATCAGACAGAGTATTTACGCAAAAAGTTATCATTATAAAATAATTTTCAGGATTAATCCATATTAAAAAAATAACCGATGAAAAAAACTTTACTCACGCTATCAGCAGTATTGGTTTTGTTTTTCCTGTTCACCACAAGGGTAACTGCCCAGGTGTATCATTTTCAGGAAGGGTTTGCAAGCAATGCTCCTCCCAATGGATGGATAACTACCAATGTCTCATACTCGAATGTGCATAATCATGGGCTTTATACTGGTGCCTATTCAGCAAAGCTGAAACCAAATGAATCTTTTCTTATTCCAAAAGGATTAAATACGGCCGGTACGCTCCAGTTTTACATTCAGGTCCGTGATACAACAGTTGCCGATGCCTTTCATATTGCCGTTGAAAAATCATATGATAAGCTGACCTGGACTGAAATCAGCAGGGATCCATGCAATCTGAAAGACTCCGCATGGCAGGTTGTTAATATTACTGTAAATGATAATGCCGCTGAAATTTACCTGCGTTTTCATGCAACTTCACTTGGAGGAACTGCCACTTTAGGTTTATGCTATATCGATGATGTAAGTGTTACAAAACTGGAGGCAGCACCTGGAGATGCAACACTGACAGACTTTACCTATAACGGAGCAACTGTCGAGGGATTTGTTGCTACAACACTGGATTATGCCGTTGAACTTCCTTACTCTGTGGGAGGTGTTGTTATGAGCGGAACTCCAAATAATCCCAGCGCTACCATGAACATTACCAATCCGACAAATTTACGGGGCACAGAAGCTGAAAGAACAGGAACCGTGCTTGTAACATCTCCGGATGGAACTTCTACAAAAGCCTATAAAATCGTTTTTACCATGTCCCGCTACATTTTTAGTGCAGGCTTTGTTACAGCAGGATCTTCATTGGTTCCGTTTCCTGGCTGGACAACTGCTTATACCTATGTTTCAACCACGATCCCAATGGGAAACCACGGAATTTTTCCGGGAACCGCAGCGTTTAAATTTATCAGGGGACAAGAGACCAAGGTCGGTTACCTGTACACTTCAAAATATACAAATTGTGATACGCTGGGTTTCTGGCTCGCGGTTGATGTACCTGTTGGTATTGAAACCCTCCTCATTGAAAAAAGGGTCAATGGAGGTGTGAAGCAAACCATCGCAACCATTGCACCTGGCGATATGAGTGTCGACTGGCAGGAGTTCAAATATCCCATCAAGGAGAATGACAGCACGGAGATTCTCTTTACACCCACCCTTCCTTCTGACTCACTGAGTCTCACCCGGATATGGATGGATGACCTATACATGACAGGCAAACCCATTGCACAGGGAATTGAAAAGCTGTCTGCAAATGATTATCTTTCTGTTTATCCTAACCCAACTCAGGATTATATTACCCTGACTATGAAGGATACCAGGTTCAGTTCAATTGAAGTTTTTAATGTTATAGGTACCAGGATAATGTCTGAAACGATAAAAGGTAGGGGATTAACCCTTGATGTGCGATCCTACCCGGAGGGAGTATACTTTGTGACCTGCAGAGGAAGTAATTCCGTATGTACGGCCAAATTCATTAAAAAATAAAAGGAACTCCCGGACAAAGAAAACTGCCCTGACACCCAGGGCAGTTTTCTTTAATATTTTATTGCAAGTTTTGTTGCCTGCCAACGACTTTCCAATATCTTAACAAAAAACCCGATTTTACCAGAAGATTTTTCCTGATGAACAATAATTTTAACAAGGCTTCTTTATTCTCATTCAAAAGGTTCTGCTTCCTGTTGATTGCCTTATCGATCATTGTTTTCAGCAGCTTCATTAATTCAGCATCCTGCCAGGTGCCGGTCATCCAGAATATTATGGGTCGCACCACTACATCCCTTAACGGGAAGTGGAATTATATTGTTGACCCATACGAAATGGGATATTATGATTACAGATCAAAGCCATATGATGAAAATCCGAAGCCACAGGACCGGGCTTTTTACACAAATACAAAACCAAAGGATAAAACCGAACGGATCGAATACGATTTTGATACATCCCCGACACTGAATGTTCCGCAGGACTGGAACTCACAGGAAGACAAACTTTTTTATTACGAGGGAACGATCTGGTACAAGAAGTCATTTGATTATCAAAAACACGACAAAGAGAACCGCATATTCCTCCATTTCGGAGCAGCTAATTATCGGGCGGATGTTTACCTGAACGGAAAAAAACTGGGTTTTCATAAAGGTGGATTCACTCCCTTTAACTTTGAGATAACAAGCCAGGTAAAGGAGAAGGATAATTTCCTGATCGTTAAAGTTACCAATACACGGAAAGCGGATGAGGTTCCAACCCTGAATACCGATTGGTGGAATTATGGCGGTATTACAAGGGATGTAACAATTATTGAAACGCCGGAATCGTTTATTACTGACTATTCACTTCAATTAAAGAAATCAGCGGGGCATATCATTTCCGGTTACGTTAAACTTGACGCTGCTGAGATAAAAGGCAGGGATGTTACCGTAATGATTCCTGAACTCAGATTCAGAAAAACATATACTACCGACGTTAACGGTAAAGCCCTGATCGAGGCAAATGCGGAGAACCTTCATCTCTGGTCGCCTGAGGACCCCTTCCTGTATACCATTGAAATACAGTCAGGAAATGACCAGATCACCGACCGGATTGGATTCAGAATGATTGAAACAAAGGGTTCGGATATCCTGCTGAATGGAAAACCTGTTTTCCTTCGGGGGGTCAGCATTCATGAAGAAAATGCTATCCGAGGGGGGAGAGCCTGGTCAAAAGAAGACGCTGCGATGTTACTTGGCTGGGCGAAAGATCTTGGATGCAATTTTGTCAGGCTTGCACATTACCCTCACAATGAAAACATGGCCCGTCTTGCCGACGAAATGGGGATACTCGTTTGGGAAGAGAACCCGGTTTACTGGACAATCCAATGGTCAAATCCTGAAACATTCCAAACGGCCGCTTCTCAATTGAAAGAGATGATATCGAGGGATAAGAACAGGGCATCGGTGATTGTCTGGTCTATGGCGAATGAGACCCCGGTAACACAGGAACGACTGGACTTTTTAAAAAACCTTGCAGATACAGCACGAAGCCTTGATCATGTTCGTCTCATCAGTGCAGCACTTGAGCAGCATGGTTTACCAGGCAAGGAATTTGTTCGTACGATTGAAGATCCGTTTGTAAAGTATGTTGACCTGATCAGTTTTAACGAGTACATCGGCTGGTATGACGGCCTGCCTGATAAATGCTCAAAGATCCAGTGGAAAATAGATTTCGATAAGCCCGTTTTTATATCCGAATTCGGCGCCGATGCTCTTGAAGGATTTCATGGAGACAGTATAACGCGGTGGTCAGAGGAGTACCAGGATTATATGTACCGGGAGAGTCTGAAGATGATCACAAAGATCCCCCAGCTTCGGGGTTGCTCCCCATGGATCCTTGTTGATTTCAGATCTCCGCGACGGGTACTCCCCGGCATACAGGACGGCTGGAACAGGAAGGGGCTTATCTCCAGCAAAGGAAAAAAGAAGAAGGCCTTCTTCACATTAAAACAGTATTACGACGAGATCCGAAAAGTTCACTGATGGTTATTTTTCGAAACAGACAAATTAGCCGGTTTACCCTCATGGTGTTTATCGGAGTTCTGGTATTCATTGGATTGACCGGGAAACCAGGTTCCCGCCATCAGTCCGGCAAACACAAGAATGAGGATACACAACTTGATATTTACCTGCTGATCGGCCAGTCGAATATGGCTGGAAGGGCCCAGATTTCCCCTCCGGATTACGACACACTTCAGGATGTGTATCTTTTCAGAGGCGACAGTGTAAGCTTATGGGAACTGGCCGTAAATCCACTGAACAGGTATTCTACGATCAGGAGAGAACTTTCTGCGCAGCAACTCAGTCCCGGGTATTATTTTGCAAAGACGATGAAGAAAGATGATCCTTCGGGGAGAATTGGACTCGTGGTCAATGCAAGAGGTGGCACATCTATTGACCTCTGGGCTCCCGGATCAGAATATTTTACCGAAGCTGTCCGGCGCACCAAAGAGGCACTTCAATCCGGAAGATTGAAAGCCATACTTTGGCACCAGGGTGAATCAGATGTTAAAAAATACCAGGAATATCCTGAGAAGATCAGGGTACTTATTCGCGCTTTGCGTAAGGAATTTCAAAGGGATGACCTGCCCTTCATTGCCGGTGAAGTTGCTGAAGAGAAAAAATTCCGTGCAGAGTTCAATGTCATGCTGAAGGAAACCTTGCAAACTGTTCCTTATACGGCCCTTGTTTCTTCGGCCGGGCTCACAACATACGATTCAACCCATTTTGATACGCCCTCGATGAGGATGCTGGGTGAACGATATGCAACAGAGACGCTGAAACTACTTGGAGAGAAAAAATAAACAGGAAAAAAACATTGTTACTATGGATACTTTGAGTTTTAATGATTTGAAAAATAAACTGGCCGTGATCACCGGGGGAGCTGGTATCCTTGGCACTGCCATGGCCACAGGTCTGGCAACGATAGGTGTGAGAACCGTTATTCTTGATATCGATCTGACAGCAGCCCACGAGGTTGCAAAGGGGATAACGGAAAAAACAGGTACCTGGTCAATGGGTATACAGGCGAATGTCCTGGATAAACAATCCCTGATTGCTGCCAGAGAACTTATCCACCAGGAGGCTGGTGAGATCAGTTTCCTGATCAACGGGGCAGGAGGAAATGCACCTTCAGGCACAACAAAACTGGAAGAATTGCTGAAAGATCAGGTTCACGATCTCAGCGGATCCTTTTTTGGATTGGAGACCGAAGCTTTCGGGAAGATATTTGACCTTAATTTCCTGGGAACCCTGCTTCCAACCATGGTTTTTGCCTCCGAAATGGTTGAACGTGGCAAGGGCGTTGTTCTGAATATCTCTTCTCTGAATGCCTTTCATCCGCTCACGAAGATCCCTGCCTATTCTGCCGCAAAATCCGCTATTAATAATTTTACGGAATGGCTGGCTGTTCACCTGGCAAAAACAGGGGTCCGTGTAAATGCCATTGCCCCTGGTTTCTTTCTGACCAAACAGAATCATTTCCTGCTGATCGATGAGCAAACCGGGAATTTATCAGCAAGGGGAAATAAAATCATGACAGGGACTCCTATGGGCCGTTTCGGGACTCCCGAAGAACTATCCGGCCCTGTGGCATTTCTGCTGTCTGATATGTCTTCATATATTACGGGAACAATAATGCTGGTGGATGGCGGATACAACGCATTCAGCGGAGTTTAATTCATAATAAATGTCCTATGAGACTTGTCGTAAAGAAGGAATTTACCTGGTCACTGCTCGTGCCAACAAGCATGGGCATCCGGATCACACCAACCAATAGTCAGCCCGTACACTGCAGCGAGTTGTTTTTTATGCAGGCTACCAGTGCGGAAACAAATGTGGCAAATATCCCTGCCAGTCTGGGTCTGCCGGTAAAAGTGCTGACGACATTTGTTAAGGATAGCCCCATTGCACATTTTATTAAAAACCACCTTTCTGCACGGCACATGTCATACGAAGGGAAAGAGGTTGAACAGGGTGGTCCGTGGGGATACCGCCACCAGTTCAATATTGCAGACAGCGGCTTCGGGTCACGCGGTCCGCGCGTTCAGAATGACCGTGCCGGCGAAGTTGGCCGTACATTGAACGTCGCTGATTTTGATCTCGACCGGATTTTTTCAAAAGAAGGTGTTCAGATCGTCCATCTTTCCGGACTGATCGCTGCTTTATCAGAAGAAACAGGTGCATTTTGCCTGGAACTGGCAAGAACTGCCCGGAAAAACGGAACACTGATCTCTTTTGACCTGAATTACCGGGCATCCTTCTGGAAAGGACGGGAGAAAGAATTGAGAAGAATATTTCATGAGATATCAAGCCTTGCTGACATACTGGTCGGGAATGAGGAAGATTTCCAGCTTTGCCTGGGAATAGAAGGCCCGGAAGCAGGAGGCAGGAGCATTGAGAACCAGACTGATCGTTTTAAAGAAATGATTGAAAAGGTCAAGCTGTCATATCCGGATACAAAAGTTTTTGCAACCACCCTGCGTCAGGTGATCAATACCAACCGCCATTTATGGGGAGCAATCCTTTTGGAAGGTGAACAGTGGCAGGTCATCGAGCCCAGGGAAATTGAAGTTCTTGACCGTATCGGCGGCGGAGATGGCTTTGTAGGTGGATTGCTTTACGGGATACTGAAGGGATGGGGCATAGAACAGTGTATGCATTTTGGCTGGGCAAGTGGCGCCCTTGCTACTACGTTCCTTACCGATTATGCGCAGCCTGCAGACGAAGAGATGGTCTGGAGTGTCTGGGAAGGCAATGCAAGGGTCAGGCGATAATGCTCCAAAACGAACCAGATGCTTTATATCAACCAGGGATCAGCGGCCGGGTTTTTAACACCAGCCCAACTTAAGGAAAACCTTTATTCAGCATTTGAGATGCTGGGTCCGCGAAAGAAGATCCTACTTATCCCTCCTGATTATACCCGTTTTCATTCCATGGCAGGATCTATAACCAGGCTGGCCTGGGATTACTACGGGGCGGCCATCAAAGATATCCTGCCTGCACTCGGAACACATGTGGCTATGACTGAACAGGAAATTGATTCTATGTTTCCAGGCGTACCACATTCCTTATTCCGTGTTCATAACTGGCGGAGTGATATAAAAACTCTTGGAACTGTACCGGCAGATTATGTACGATTGGTTTCTGATGGTAAAGTTGATTTTTCCTGGCCCGCCCAGGTGAATAAACTCCTCGCCGAAGGAGGTTTTGACCTGATCCTGTCTGTCGGACAGGTTGTTCCCCACGAGGTCATCGGTATGGCCAACTACAATAAAAATATTTTTGTAGGAACAGGGGGGAGAGAAGGGATTAATAAAAGTCATTTTCTTGGCGCTGCTTATGGAATGGAACGCATCATGGGCAAAGCGGATAACCCTGTAAGAAAGGTGCTGAATTATGCGTCAGAACACTTCACCAGCCATCTTCCAATCGTGTATATCCATACAGTCGTTTCAAAAGACGAAAAGGGGAAACTTGGCATCAACGGACTTTTCATTGGGGATAATGCCGATTGTTTTGAAAAGGCTGCTGAGCTTTCCCTTATGGTAAACTTCAACAGGCTGGAGGAGCCACTGGATAAAGTGGTGGTTTTCCTTGATCCGGAAGAATTTAAAAGTACCTGGCTCGGGAATAAAAGTATTTATCGTACCAGGATGGCTATGGCCGACAAGGGGGAACTCATAGTTCTGGCCCCCGGAGTTTCCTGTTTTGGTGAAGATAAAGAGATCGACCGTCTGATTCGTAAATATGGATACCGGCCAACACCGGATGTACTCCGGATGGTCAGGGAAAATGAAGATCTTCGTGATAACCTGAGCGCCGCGGCTCACCTCATCCATGGCTCTCCTGAAGACCGGTTCTCGGTAACCTACTGTCCTGGTTTTTTAAGTGAAGATGAAATTGAAGGGGTAGGTTTCCGTTATGCAGAAGTGCATGAAATGATGGCCCGCTATGATCCTTCCTGGCTGGTTGACGGATTTAACCAGTTAGGTGATGAAAGAATATTTTTCATTTCAAATCCGGCATTGGGGTTATGGGCCTATAAAAACAGACTTACCTGATCATGATAAAGATCCTGGCAGACGATAAGATCCCTTTTCTTAAAGGCGCACTGGAACCGTACGCTAACATCCGCTATATGGACGGTAAAGCCATTACCATGGCTGACCTTTCAAATGTGGATGCGCTGCTGATAAGAACCCGCACTGTTTGCAATGCTTCGCTGCTTGAAGGATCATCCGTCCGGCTCATTGCAACTGCAACAATAGGATATGACCATATTGACACGCAATACTGCGATGCCAAGGGAATCAGATGGGCTAATGCCCCGGGCTGCAATTCAGGGTCTGTTCAGCAGTACATCGCATCAGTCCTTGCTATACTGGCAAACAGGTTTGATTATAACCTGTCACAGAAAACAATTGGCATCATTGGCGCAGGTAATGTCGGAAAAAAGGTTGAACGCCTGGCCCGCCTGCTGGGAATGAATGTATTACTGAATGATCCGCCGCGCGCAAGGTCGGAAGGCCCGGCGGGTTTTGTTTCACTGAAACATCTTCTGGAAGGATCCGATATCATTACACTTCATGTTCCCCTGAACAGAACCGGGGAGGATAAAACTCTGCAGTTGATCAATGACAATTCGTTGCAGGATATAAGCCCCGGCACGGTGATTATAAATACATCAAGGGGTGAAGTTGTTGAAGAGAATGCATTAAAAGCCTCTCTTAAATCAGGAAAGCTTTCCGGCACTGTTCTCGACGTATGGGAAAATGAACCGCATACAGATCCTGAACTGCATGAAAAAGCCCTGATCGCAACGCCTCATATTGCAGGGTATTCGATAGATGGCAAAAGCAATGGCACCTGTCAGATCGTAGCCCATCTTGCACAATTCTTTGATCTTCCCTTAAAAGGATGGGCCCCTGGAGGGATCCCGGAGCCTGCAGAACCGCTGATCACAGTCGATTGCAATTCCCTCTCTCCTGAACAGGCTTGTTTTAAGGCAATTCTGCACTCTTATAATGTTTCTGCAGATGATGCTGCATTCAGGAAAAACCCGGAGTCCTTTGAGTATTTAAGAGGATCATATCCCCTTCGACGAGAGTTCCCTGCATACAGGATCGTGTTGAAAAATCCGGATTTCCAGGTCTCGTCTCTGCTCAGTGATTTGGGTTTTGCAGTCACCCCGGTGAATTAATGCCGAATTAGATATTGAATGAATGTTTTGCAGATTGTCTAATCATTTCAAATTAATAAAAATACTACAATGACTAAAAGTGCAGATATTGGATTGATCGGTCTCGCAGTAATGGGCGAAAACCTTGTATTAAACATGGAAAGCAAAGGATTTACAGTTGCTGTGTATAACCGTTCGGTCGAAAAGGTTGATAATTTCATGGCGGGCCGTGGGAAAAATAAAAAGATCATCGGGACACACTCCCTGGAAGAACTTGTTGCATCCCTCAGCCGTCCACGCAAAATAATGCTGATGGTTAAAGCGGGCAAACCTGTTGATGAGTTTATCGAACTCCTCCTGCCTTACCTTGAGCCAGGAGATATTGTGATTGATGGGGGAAATTCTCATTTCCCGGATTCAAACAGAAGAACTGCATATCTTGAAAGCAAAGGCTTCTTTTTTATCGGAACCGGTGTTTCTGGCGGGGAGGAAGGCGCCCTGAATGGGCCTTCCATCATGCCAGGCGGGTCGAAAGATGCCTGGCTGCAGGTAAAACCCATTTTCCAGGCCATTTCTGCCAAGGTTGATGATAATATCCCATGTTGTGACTGGGTCGGAGAGAATGGTGCCGGTCATTTTGTAAAAATGGTCCATAACGGCATTGAGTACGGCGATATGCAGCTGATCTGCGAAGCCTACCAGATTATGAGGGACTTCCTGGGAATGAATGCTGAGGAGATTCACCTGGTTTTTAAAGGTTGGAATGAAGGGGAATTGGGGAGCTACCTGATTGAGATCACACGGGATATTTTTGCATTCCGGGATTCAGATGGCAGCGCTCTAGTCGACAACATTCTTGATACTGCAGGTCAGAAGGGTACCGGGAAATGGACTGGTGTTGCAGCGCTTGACCTTGGCGTTCCCCTGACCCTGATCGGGGAAGCTGTTTTTGCAAGATGTTTATCATCACAGAAGGAAGAACGGGTAACTGCATCTAAGATGCTGCAAGGGCCTGGATATAGTTTCACCGGCGACCGGTCTGATTTTATTCAACAGATCCGTAAAGCATTGTATGCATCAAAGATCGTCTCCTATGCGCAGGGATACCTTCTGATGCGTGCCGCTGCAAAGGAATTTGGGTGGAATCTCAATTACGGCGGAATTGCGCTGATGTGGCGGGGCGGCTGTATTATCCGGTCTGTTTTTCTTGGAAAGATAAAAGAGGCCTTTTCTCATAACCCTGATCTGAATAACCTGATGCTTGATCCGTTCTTTAAAGAAACTCTTGCAGATGCGCAGCAAGGGTGGCGGAAAGTAGTTGCTGAAGCCGCCCTCAGTGGTACACCAGTACCGGCACTTTCTTCCGCGCTGGCTTATTTTGATGGATACAGGACAGCCAAACTCCCGGCCAATCTTTTACAGGCGCAACGCGATTATTTCGGCGCACATACCTATGAACGGATCGACCGCCCACGTGGTGAGTTCTTTCATACAAACTGGACCGGACGGGGAGGGGAGACAGCTTCTACTACATATTCCATCTGATGAATTTGGCATTACCTGCCTGAATTAACGATAATAAAAAAATGAAACGACGGAAACCCTGGATCAGAATCACCTGTATCTTCCTTTTATTAGCATGCTATGGTCTAACCGGGGTAAAGACGACAGCCCAGAATAAAAAGATCGCCATTTTTGGTTCATCCGTTGCAAAGGGGTCCGGGGATACAACCTCCCAGGGTGGATATGCCGGCCTGATAGCTGAATTGATGCAGAACAGAGGCTGGCATGTAATTAATGTTTCAAAAGGAGGCGATAATACGGTTAAGATCATGCCCAGGTTTGAGACACAACTACTCCCTGAACATCCCCGGTTTGTGATAATAGGTCTCTCTTTGGGTAATGAAGGAATTACAGCCTCCACCGAAGTTGACCGGGAACGGATCTTTGAAAGGTTCCGTAGTGGTTTACTGCACCTGATCGGACTTTGCCGCGACAGCGGGATGTACCCGGTGGTGGTTAATTGCTACGCCCGGAATGATTTCGGCAGGGAACAATATGAAGCAACAAAGAGGATGAACCTGATCATCGATACCTGGGATGTTCCATGCATTGATGCCCTTGGTGCAATCGACAATGGTAAAGGAAACTGGGCAGAGGGATACTGGCATGATAAATCTCATCCCAATTTTAAAGGGCATAAAGAAATCTTTTATTCGTTTGTTCCAAGCCTTTTTGATGCAATTGAGGCTGGTAAAAAGGTTCCTGCAATGGTTTGTAGTAAAAACTATCTCAGCATTACTTCTGGTCCGGCATCTGCCCCTTTGGTTTTTTTACCGGACGATACCATTCATTCTTTTTCTGTTTGTTTCAAGGTTAAGACAAACGGACAGGGAATCATTGCTGCTGTGAACAAGGATGGACCCGGAGCATTTCTGGAAGAAAAGGGAGGTAAGATCTTCTACCATTCATCTGCAGAAGAACGGATTGAAGGGATGTCAACAGAAGAAAACAAAGGATGGCAGTACATTACACTTGTCCATCAGTATGCATCCGGACTTACTTTCTTGTATACGAATGGGCATCTTGCCGGATCCATAAATGAAAAACTCGATTTTAAAGAGTTCATCCTGGGTGGAACCGGAAACCGGGATACAGTTAAAGCGCCCGAAAAAGCCGGATATCGCGACCTCCTTATCTATCGTTCAGCCCTCAATCCTGATGAAGTACTGGCGCAGTATTATGACCGGCTCCTGCCAGCCAGCCTGGAGATATACGCGCCATTTGATGATATTGAATTCAAACCCGGATATGCTGTCAATAATTATGCACAGAGTTTGTCTAAACTCATTGTAAAAAGTGATCAGCTTGTTTCCGTTACTGAGGAAACCGGCGTTACCATTAAATAAAAGAAACCAATAGCAGGTGATATGAAAGAATTTTTGAATAAGGATTTTTTGTTGCAGACCTCAAGGGCAGTTCAGCTTTTTGAACAATATGCAGATAATCAGCCGATAATCGATTACCATTGCCACCTTGATCCGAAAGATATTGCACTGGATACGCGCTTTGGAAACCTGACCCACGTCTGGTTAAACGGAGACCATTATAAGTGGAGAGCCATGCGTACAAATGGTGTTGCTGAAAAATACTGTACCGGAAATGCCGACGATTTTGAGAAATTCCTGAAATGGTCAGAAACTGTTCCTAAAACATTGAGGAATCCGCTTTACCACTGGACTCATCTGGAGCTCCGGAGGTATTTCGGAATCACAAAACTTCTGGATCCTTCCACAGCAAAAGAGATTTATGATGAGGCGACTGCGAAACTTCAGACAAAAGAGTACTCTGTGCGGAATCTTTTGCGAAAAATGAATGTTGAACTTGTCTGTACAACGGATGATCCTGTTGATACCCTTGAACATCACAAGAAAATTAAGGATGACGGTTTTGAGATCATGGTGGTGCCAGCCTGGCGTCCTGATAAAGCCATGGCGATTGAAGATCCGGTAGCATATATTGCCTATATCGCAAAACTGGAGGCTGCATCCGGCCAGCAGATCCATACCTTTGAAGAGCTTTTGTCGGCACTTCAGAAACGTCATGATTATTTTCATGAAAATGGCTGCCGCCTGTCGGATCATGGACTTGATACTTTCTACGCCGATGATTTCAATGAACTTGATATCAAGGTCATTTTTGAAAAGGTTCGTTCAGGCAGGGAACCCGATGAGATCCAGGTGCGGAAATTCAAGTCTGCCATGCTTTATTATTTTGCAGTCATGGACTGCGAGTCAGGCTGGGTGCAGCAATTTCACACCGGACCGATGAGGAACAACAATACCGCCATGTTTAAAAGTATCGGACCTGATACAGGTTTTGATTCCCTGGGTGATAAACCGGTAGCGCATACGATGGCAAAATTTCTGGACCGGCTGAATTCCGCGGAGAAACTTGCTAAAACGATACTTTATAATCTGAATCCGTCAGATAATGAGGTGTATGCAACGATGACCGGAAATTTTCAGGACGGTACGGTCCCTGGAAAGATACAGTGGGGGGCTGCATGGTGGTTCCTTGATCAGAAACCCGGGATGGAACGTCACCTTGATACACTCTCCTCCCTTGGACTTCTAAGCCGTTTTGTCGGCATGCTGACCGATTCAAGGAGTTTTCTCTCATTTCCCAGGCACGAGTATTTCCGCCGGATCCTTTGCAATATGCTGGGCCGGGATATGGAAAATGGTGAAATCCCCGATGATATTGAACTGGTTGGGAAGATGGTGTCGGATATCTGCTATAAAAATGCCAGGAACTATTTTTCGTTTTGGCACTGATAAAAGTATCTGCCTGATTTTTATAAAAATTGTTTATCAGCAATAAAGTTTAATAATTAAAACCCGGGATAAGGATGAAGAATCAATCCGAAGTTGCAGCCAGAATAGGAAAGTACAGATGGGTCATTGCATCATTGCTGCTTTTTGCAACAACCATAAACTATATGGACAGGCAGGTGATCAGCTATCTGAAGGAGTTTTTCTGTACACCTGTTGAATCCGGCGGATTCGGCTGGACCAATACCGATTTTGCTTTCATCACATCTTTCTTTACCGCGTTTTACGCAGGGATGACCATTATTGCCGGCTGGCTGATCGACAAGATCGGTACAAAACTGGGTCTTGCACTTTCACTCATCATCTGGTCGGTTTTTGGCATGCTTAATGCCCTCGCCGGCAGTGTGATCGGTGTGCATGTTGCGATCAGGAGCTTATTTGGTGTTGGAGAAGCAGGGAATTTTCCCTCATCGATCAAAACGGTTGCAGAATGGTTCCCGAAGCGGGAGCGGGCCCTGGCTACAGGAATATTTAACAGTGGATCAAATCTTGGGGCTATGATCGCCGCCTTGTTTGTTCCCTGGTGTATGGTGATTTTCGGGGACCAGCTTGGCTGGAAAATGGCATTTGTCCTTACCGGGGCTATTGGTTTCCTGTGGCTGATATTCTGGTTCTGGCTTTATGAATCACCGTCAAAGCAAAAACGGCTGTCAAAGGCTGAATTTGACTACATTCATGCAGATGATGAGGTTCCTGTAAGGCCTTCCGGATCGGCAGACGAAGATAAAACCAAAGTTTCCTGGGGAAAATTATTTTCATACAGGCAAACCTGGGCTTTTTTCGTTGGAAAATTTATGACGGATGGTATCTGGTGGTTTTACCTTTTCTGGTTGCCGGATTATCTTAAAAAACAATTTGGCATGACTAAATCCGAGGTAATGTGGCCAACTTTTATCGTTTATGGCATTGCAATTATCGGGAGTGTTTTCGGTGGAAGTATCCCCATGATTATGATGAAAAAAGGTATGGCTGTATACAAGGCACGCATGACTTCAATGCTCGTGATCGCCATCGTTCCACTCACTGTATTATCTACCCAGTATTTTGGTAACGTCTCTGTTTTTGGCGCGTATGCTTCTGTTTTGGCAATTGCCGTGATCTGCCTCGGCGCTGCGGCCCACCAGGCCTGGTCTGCAAATTTATTTACCACAGTTTCAGATATGTTCCCCAAAAAAGCAGTGGCTTCTGTTGTTGGAATTGGCACTATGGCTGGCGGTATAGGCGGGGTATTGGTGCAGCAGCTGGCTGGCAGACTTACAGATGCCTTCAGTGCCACTCCTAAAACAGCCTACGGCATCATGT
>Ga0073936_10000223_pt1 | contig 83813 bp, 63 predicted proteins | sample AliMusrvi5mmetaG_FD_87041 | JGI IMG/M metagenome (GOLD analysis project Ga0073936, IMG submission 87041) | Freshwater lake bacterial and archeal communities from Alinen Mustajarvi, Finland, to study Microbial Dark Matter (Phase II) - Alinen... | ecosystem: Environmental > Aquatic > Freshwater >... | reverse complement strand
GGCTTGAACTGGCCGCGACAGGAAAGGTCATCCAGGCCGGTATGGGCGTGCGCGTCGGCGGCAGCCACTTCGGTGTCAACGCGCGGGCACTGGTGCCGTTGGATGCCCTGCAACAAGTGGAGGTGACGGTGACTTTGCCCGAGACGGAACTGACGTCTGATGATTCGCTCTCCGCGTGGGTGCGTAAAGCGGATGCAGAGGCCGATGTGACGGGGCGTGTGGCGACTGAAGTTCAGGTGCGTTTTTTAGGGGCTCGTCCGCATGCGGCGGGCCATGTCCGCTTGTCTGACGGCCATGTCCGCCGAGGCAGCGTGGAGGTCTGCGGGCTAGGCGCGGAGGTGCCGTTCGAATACGGCTTGTCTTTCCAGACAATAGAGCGGCCGGTCATTACGTTTAATTCTGCCAAGGTCGGCAATGTCGTTCTCAACAAAGGACGTGTGGAGTTTCAGGTGACCAAGCGCGAACTGTTCATTGATCGTGCGGAGGTCGGTTGGTGCAAGGGAAGCCTGAACGCCTACTCGGTGCATTTGGATCCGAAGCATCCTAAGGCTGACGTTATCGTGTATGCCGACCGTGTCGATCTGGGCGAGGCGCTGATGATGGTGATGCCGTTTAAAGGCTCGATGGAGGGGGTGCTGTACGGGCGTTTTCCTGTGGGCATCGACAATCGGCACGTCAGGCTTTCCACAGGGTTCCTCTACTCCCTGCCAGGGCAAGGCGGCAAATTGAGACTGCAAGACAGCGCGCCGATGCTGACACTGCTTGAGCAGGCGGGCATCGAGGGTGATGTCAAACAGCCGCTTTCCAAGGCGTTGAGCGATATGGATTTCAGCGCAATCCGAATGGAGTTGGACCCTAAAACGGACGGTGAGGCGGTATTGCGGCTGAAGGTGGATGGAAAATCGAATTTCGCTGAGTGGCCCGCGCCGGTGGATCTGAGCCTGAACCTGCACGGACCGTTAGAGAAACTTCTGAATGTGGGACTGGATTTGTCCCGAAAGAAATAGCGGGGCGCGACACGCGAGCCGCGAAAAGGAGAGATGAGAATGAACAGACTGCGTAGGCACCTGCTGGCGCTTCTGCTGCCGATCGTGGCGGTCGCGGTTTTGAGCGGGTGTTTGTCGATAAAGACCGAGCACGAGATCAAGCCCATCCACATCACTTTGGATGTGAACCTCAAGGTGCAGAAGGAACTCGAAGACTTTTTGAACGTGGACAAATGACGGCCAACGGGAGGAGATGAGACATCATGAATCGAATGAACCGTGTGATGAGTGTGATGGTTGCTGTAATCGTGGGCTTCGCGTGTTTCGCGCAGGCCGATGCCAAAGACGATGCGCGTGCGCGCCGCAAGGAGCGCCATGCGCAGATCGAGCAATTGGTCCAAGCCGGACAGGCCGAGGAGGGGAGCGACGGATATCTGGTGTCCAAAGCCGGAATCGATGCGGCCAAGGCCGCATTGGTGAAAACCGAAAATGCGGACCGCAAGATCGGTTACGAGGCGATCGCCAAGTCCAACGGCAAAACGCCAGAAGAAGTCGGCAAGAAGGCGGCTGAAATCAACAAGGCTCGCGCAGCCAAGAAGTGATTGGCGTTACGGCTTCTTGTCGATCGTAAAGATCTCTCGCCAGGTGATGGCGTTTTCTGCGGTGAGCGCCAGCGAAAGCGGATGCTCACCGTCGAAATGGAATGCGGTCCACCAGACGGCGGTCACCGATCCAGCCTGCGAAGCGGCGCTGGGATCCTTGACTCGCTGCGTGGCGCAGAGCACATAGTCGCCGGGCTGCATCTGGAAGTGGTATGTGGAGCCGTCGGTTATGGCTTGCGAGTGGATGAGGAAGCATTGGGTGAAGAGTTTCTCGAGGAAAACCATGGCGCTCAGTTCGGCGCCTTTGGTCGCGTTCTGTTTGTCGCGTGAGGACGTTTTGACGACCGGAGTGAAGCTGTTGCCTGTGATGTTGGAGTGGATGCGCGGCGCGCCTTCGAGTTTTGCACTGGCGGTATCGTAGTTTACCCGATTCGCAAGGGCCAAATATTTTGCACGCAGGTCATACAGCTCTTGAAGGAGGGCGCGGTTGTACGGCGCTATACCTATGGATGGCGCCTGCGAGATGCGGTTGGGATGGTTGATGGAGACCAGCAGTTTCGGCGGGAAGCGAACGACCGTCATGAGGCTCTTTCCGAGGATCACGGGGGCACCGTTTGTGGCCGTGAATGGGCCGAAAGCGGCGTTGGTGTCGGCGGCTGAGTGAAGTGTGAAACGCAGGCCATGATCCACCATGTGCAACGTATAGGGATTCTGTTTGGACCCCACGGACGCGCCGTCGGCCAGAGCGAAGGGACCTGAACGGCCACTGGTCCCGAAATTCAGGAAAAACGTGGTTGGGTTCTGCGTGACGGCCAGTCCATTCATCGCAAGTTCTTGGCCGACTTGAATGGGCTCAGGCGCAAGTTTAACCGGGCCGTTATCGGACATCTGGGCACCGTTGGGGCCCATGTTCATCGACTGTGCCGATTCGATCAGCGGGGCACAGCACGCGCATAGAACAAGCATTCGTGCGGTCATGTCAGACGACTCCTTCCGGGATTAGATGTGCAGGTTCGCAAAGTCTTATTTTTTGGAAACCGGCGTCAGCAGATTCACTTTGAAGGCGCAGTCGGAACGGAAGCGTGGCACGGGGATGGCGAGCAGGTTCTCCTTTGTGCGAACATCGAAACGGCGGACCGATTTGCCGGTCTCGGTCTCGAAGAATTCGACGCGGAAAAGGCCGGGCGTGAAACCGTCGATGTTCACGGCGAGGGCGCTGGCTTCCGGCGCGGTCTCGCCAGTGCGCGCGAAACGTCTGGGATAAATATAACCGCGGGCTTTCTCAGGAGATGCCGTACAGACTGCGTCAAACGTCTGCACCAGGTTCTTGTCAGCTCCTTCCGCAGTCAGTGTGACGGATACTCGCTTGGCTGTGGTGTCGCGCGGGTCGACGTTCTCCATGAACCGCTTCACGGCGGTGTAGCGCCCGTAGAGATCGTTTTCGTCCACCACCTGCCACCACCAGAACATGGGGATGCCTGCCAGGGGCACACACGCGCCGGACCAGAGCGCAGCATGCTGCTCGATTTTCAGATTTTCCAGGTTGGCGGCCATGGCGGATCCGCCGAATTCGGTGATGAGGATGGGCTTGTTATAGGCAAGTCCCGCGTCGGCTGTGCCCACGGCGAGGTTGATCACGCGCTCTGGATGTTCGGGATCGCCGTTGTTATAGGCGTCAAGCGGATTGAAATCCATCTCTGGCAGCTTGCACAGCGCCGGATTGAGAAACGTGTAGTCGTTTGAGACGTGAGCGGAGACCAGATGGTGGTAGGGGTCGGCTTTTTTGAGGAAATCGCCGAGGAGGCGACACCACTCCACGACGGCCGGCAAGAAATGAGTTCTTTGCCGATACTCGTGCTCAGCGGCGGGAAAGGGGGGGCCGGTCAGGTTGATCTCACTGCACAGCTCGTAACCGAAGATCATGGGCGCCCAGCCCCAGCGCGCCTGGGTGTAGCGGCAAAAACGCATCTGCATGTCGATGGCTCGCGGGTCGCTGAAAAACTCGAGGGGCGAGGTGAGCCAGCCGCCCGGCGTCGCTTTGTTGTAGGGATGAAGATGCCATTCGGCGTCGAGCCAGGTGCTGATGCGGCCGTGGTAGTTGAGCACGAGGTTCAGGTAGATGCGGTGCTGACGCGCGAGATCCATGACGCGGTCAAGTTCCCAGGCGTTGCCCATGTGGTAGTCGTTGGCGCCGTGATAGTCGCTGATGCCCTCAGTCCATTCGAGGCCGAGCGACCAGGCGCTCATCCAGACTTCGGCAAGGTTCTCTCCCGCGTCCTGCATGCGAACGAAATAGCGGCGGTAAGCGGTGGAGCCCTCCTCCCTTCGGAAAACCCATGGAAACTTGTCGTCCATGCGCGCATCAGTGGCAGAGCGGACATTGTGGCCGATGGGGTAGAAAAGCGAGCCGTCGTCGAACTCGAAGTAGCGGCTGTCTTTGGCGGACACGCGAACGAAATGCATGGCGTCAGCGGCGGCCGGAGACGCTGTGAAACGCAGGATGTTGGTAGCCTGCGTCTCTCCCAGCGTGTCGCGGGCGTAGAGCGATACGGTGTAGTCGCCCGGCACCCGCGGACAGTAGCGGATGCGCCACTCCGGAGGTCCGTCAGGCTCGACCGGCTTTCCGAGTTCATCTTCGAGCCGGTAGTGGGGTTGGTAGTAGAAGGCATAGACCGTATTTGTCGCGCCGTCCGGGCCAATGATCCGCGCTCCCGAGTCGATTTGTGAGGGGTCAAAGGGGTTGGCATAACGGTCGGGAAGGTCGAAACGCAACTCGTAGAGCGCCAGGGCTTGTGCGGTGCGTGTGACCTGCCGAACTTTGGAGATAACGGGGGGCGTGCGGTCTGTCTGGGTTAAGAGGGTTGCCGACACGAGAACGCACTTTCCGGTGAAAGCTGTGTCGGAAAACACGCGAAGTCCGACCGACTGCGGGTTGATGCGGATGCGGTGGTGCCAGGCGAGTGAGTGGCCGGGGGTCTGCCAGCCGGTTGCGCCGGGCTGGAAGGGAATAGTCAGCGTATTGGTCACGCCTGGTTTGAGGAAGTCGGGGAGGAGGTATTGATGCCAATAGTCGTCCCTGTCTTTGAGCCAGACGAGACTGCCGGAGTGGGCGGGCGCGTTTTCGGGCCAGAACAGCGTGACACGGACCGTGGCAGCGTCAAGCCAGTTAGTGGCATGGGGAGTGCGAAGGGTGAAGTTGCTCTCTCCTGGAAAAGTGAGCGCGGTCACAAACGGCAGCGGCTCAGCCGTCATGCCGCCGCCTGGCGCGACGGCAAGGGGCAGAAGATCGCCCCACGTGTCCGGGAGTGTTGTGGCGACAAGCAGAAACGCAGAAAGAACTTTCAGGAATTCACGTGAAAATCGCATGGCAAATAGAATATAGCAATCGGTATGCCAGTTCAAGGACGCAGGGGCAACGAACTTGATGCCGATGTTCTTTAAGGGTGCCTTACCCGCTTGGATTTTGCTACTGTGGTGCCGGTGTCTCACGGGGAGTGTCTCGCTGGAAGACCTCCGGAAACAAAGAGGAGCCGAAAATGGGCGAGTTGCGTCCGAGTGATTGTCCGTTGCTGATTTTCGATGGGGCCTGTGGAACGACCTTGCAGACCATGAGCCTGCCTGCATCGGCGTGGCAAGGCAGAGATGGCTGCAACGAGTTTCTCAATCTTTCGGCACCCGCAGCCATCGTGGAATTGCACCGGTCATTTTTCGAGGCCGGTGCCCACGTTGTGGAGACCAACACGTTTGGCGCTTCGCGCGTGGTCCTGGCCGAGTACGGGCTGGAGGATCGGGTGGGGGCGATCAACGCGGCAGCGGTCGCCAACGCGCGTAAGGCGATGGAGGGGTTGTCTGGGCGGTTCGTCGCGGGCTCGGTGGGGCCGACGACGAAGTTACCTTCGCTTGGACACATCACCCGCGATGCGCTCATTGCCGCAGTTCAGGAGCAAATCGAAGCGTTGCTGAATGCGGGGGTGGATCTGTTAGTCTTCGAAACCTGTCAGGATCTCCTGCAGTTGAAGTGCTGCCTCATAGCCGCGTTCGAGGCGTTTGAGCGCTCGGCTCGAAGCGTCCCTGTGATGGCCTCTGTGACCGTCGAACGGACCGGCACCCTGCTTGTCGGCACGGACATTGCGGCGGTGACTGCGACGTTGGAACCTTTCTCCCTGTTCTCGCTGGGGCTGAACTGTGCGACGGGTCCTGCCGACATGGAGTCGCACATCCGGTATCTTTCACAGCAATGGCCAGGCCGTATCTCATGCATGCCGAACCAAGGCATGCCTGAGGTTGTCGGCGGTCAGACCGTCTATCCGCTCTCGCCTGCGGAGTATGCTCGACACATGCGGCATTTCGTTGAAGCGTACGGGGTGAGCGTGGTCGGCGGTTGCTGTGGCACCGGCCCCGAACATATCCGCGCACTGGCGGCTGCGCTGCATCATGTGACCCCTGCGCAACGGAGCGTCGAAACATGAAGCCTTCCCTTTCTAGCCTCTATCAGGCCGTGGAGTTGAGACAGCAGATTCCTCCGCTGATCATCGGTGAGCGGACGAATGCGAACGGGTCTAAGCTGTTTCGCGAGCGCTTGCTGGAGAATGACTATCAGGGCTGCCTACAAATTGGCCTCGCACAGGAAGCGAGTGGCGCGCAGGTTCTCGATTTGTGCGCCGCCTATGCCGGTCGAGACGAGTTGCGCGATATGACGGAACTGGTCGCTCTTTTCGCGCGGTCGGTGAAAGTTCCGCTGATGATCGATTCCACCACGCCCGAGGTGATCGAGGCGTGCCTGAAACTCTATCCCGGCAGGTGCATCGTCAACTCGGTGAACTTAGAGGACGGTGGACGTACCTTGCGCCGCGTGTGCAGCCTGCTTAAACGCTACGGTGCCGCCGCGGTGGCGCTTACGATCAGCGAGACCGGCATGGCCATGACGGCTGAGGACAAGGTTGCCACAGCCCGTCGCATCCACGACATTGCCGTCGGCGAGTTCGGTCTGCGTGCATCGGACTTGCTGTTCGACGCGCTGACCTTCACGGTGGGTGCGGGCGACGCGAGCTTGCGCGACGCAGCCGTTCAGACGATCCGGGCGATCCGCGAAATCAAGGCGGCTCTGCCTGGTGTGGGCACCGTGCTGGGGGTCAGCAACATCTCATTCGGACTTTCACCCATCTCGCGCAAGGTGCTCAACTCTGTTTTTCTGCATGAGGCGGTCGAGGCTGGCTTGGACGCGGCGATCATCGATGCAGGCAAGGTGCTTCCGTTGGCACGCATTCATGAAGCTGACCGCGCGGTCTGCTTCGATCTGCTGTACGACAGGAGCGAAGGCCAGGCGCATGACCCGCTCGTGCGTTTCATCGAACACTTCAAGGCAGCCGCACCATCCGAGGCTTCGTCGTCGGAGGGCAAGTTCGAGGGCGCTGAACAGGCCGTATTCGCGCAAGTTGTCGAGGGCGGCAAAGAGCATCTGGAGGACAACCTCTCCATGTTGGTGCAGCGCATGACTCCGCTGGCGGCTATCAATCAAGTCCTCGTTCCTGCCATGCGGCGCGTGGGTGAGCTTTTCGGCCGCGGAGAGTTGCTCCTGCCGTTCGTCCTGCAGTCGGCTGAGGTCATGAAAAAAGCTGTTTCATGGCTCGAGCCGCTGATGGAGAAAGGCGAGGTGCGCCAGCAGACACGCGTGTTGCTGGCCACGGTTCAAGGGGACGTGCATGACATCGGCAAAAACTTGGTCGACATCATCCTGAGCAATAACGGCTATAAGGTTATCAATCTGGGAATCAAGGTTCCGGTCGAGACGATCATCGAAAAGGCGCGCGAGCATCGTGTGGATGTGATCGGATTGAGCGGACTGTTGGTGAAGTCGGCCATGGTCATGAGGGAGAGTCTGCGGCAATACCGCGAGGCTGGCCTGACCCAGCCGATTCTGCTCGGCGGAGCCGCGCTGACTCCGCGGTTTGTTGCGGAATCGTGCGTGCCGGAGTATGGCGGACCAGTGGTCTACTGTTCGGACGCGTTTGCGGGATTGACTGCGGTTCGCGCGCACGAGGCTGGGCGGCTGGTTTCGACCTCCTGGTCGGCTGCGGGGAGTGTTGCAGCGATGAAGCCCGGTGCGCGCGACGCGGGCATCGCCCGCGACAATCCGGTGCCAGTCGCGCCCTTTTTCGGGGTGCGGCATGTCGAGGATATCGATCCGGCCTTGGTGCTGCCGTACGTGAACCGACAGGTTCTGTTCCGCGGCCGCTGGGGCTACCGCCGTGCCAAGCTCACAGCCGAGGCGTATGATTCGCTCATCGAAGGGACGGTTCAGCCGATCTACGACGGGCTTGTCTGTCGCGCAGTGGAAGAAGGGCTGGTCCGACCCCGTGTGGCGTATGGCTATTTCCGCTGCTTCAGCGAGGGCGACGCGGTGCATGTTCTGGACGGCGGCGCCGTCCATGTGTTCCGATTCCCGAGGCAGGCCGCGGCACCGCATCTGTGCATTGCCGATTATTTCAAGTCCGAGGCGGAGGGGGGCGACGTGGCCGGCTTTTTTGTGGTCTCGATCGGCGATGCGATCGGACGGGAGGCTCACGTTCTGTATGAGGCGAACCGCTATCACGATTACTTGATGTTGCACGGTTTCGGTGTGGAGGTGACAGATGCTTTGGCCGAGTACTGGCATGCCGTGATGCGGCGAGAGTTGGGAATCGCAGGTTCTGAGCCATCAGATCTGTCCGGCTATGTCACGCAGGCGTATCAGGGGTCGCGGTTCGGTTTCGGTTACCCAGCATGCCCAGACTTGGAGGCTCATCGACCGGTCTTTAACCTGCTCCGTCCGGAACTGATCGGAGTGACGCTGACAGAAAACATGCAGATGGTGCCCGAGCTGTCGACTTCCGCGATCATTGCTCACCATCCGCAAGCCAAGTATTTCGCTGTGTGATCCGGACCTGAATAGCGATTGAGGTGATGAATGAAAATGATCTGTGCGAACTGCGGTTACATTTACGATTCAGAGAAAGGTGATCCGTTGAATGGTATTGCACCAGGTGTCGCTTTTGAGACTTTGCCCGATGGGTGGGTGTGCCCTCTGTGTTACGCCGGAAAAGAGGCCTTTGACCCGCTGGACTGAGTGGTATGTGCGTGTTTGTCATCCGTTCGGATTACAGCCTGATCGGCCTGATTTCGACTATTTTCATCTAACACGAGAGACAGGATTGAAAAAGACGGGTGAGCTTGATATCATACGAACATAAAAGTGGAAGCGATAAGTGCTTCTTTAGAAGGTGTATGCGAGGCTGTGTTCCGCCTGAGCACACACCTGCCAACTGAACAGCTTTTTGAGAAGACAAAAAACTATGTCAACCATCAAGATCGATCGCGGATTTACGCAGAAAATCCATCAGAAAGAGCTTGCTCATTTGCCGAGCCATCCGCCGCCGCCGCCGAAAAAAAAGCCTAAAGAAAAGCTTCCGAAATGGGTGTATTTTGCGATCCCCGGGGGGGCCTTAGTGTTGGTGACGATTGTTGTCGGCAGTTGTCTTCTTTGTAAGCAACCAGACGCCAAGGTTCAGCCAGCAGCTGTGGCGGTGGCTCAGCAGGAGATCGTTGTTAAGCCCGCGCAGGCACTCGATAAAACGGAGCCCGAACCGGTCGATCCATCCGATCCGACCGCGATTTTCAATGCATATACCAATGCGCCTTCCGTGCACACGTCCAAGTCGTCCGATCAGCACAAGCGCGTGTTGAGGGAAATTTCCATGGGAAGCCCCCACGGCTTGCTATGCGACTATTATGAGCATATCCCTGGCAAGGAAGTCCGACTCCTTCGCTCGGCGCCGACTTTCCCTGGCCAGCCTAGCCGGACGGTTCAAGTCGGACGCTTCGATCTGTCCGAGAATATCGGCGAAAATTACGGGGTGCGAGTACGGGGGTATTTGGTTCCGCCTAAGTCAGGTAAGTATCGTTTTTCAGTCTGTGCCGACGATACCGCCGAGTTCGGACTTAGCACGGATGACTCGCCGGAGCATTGGCGAAAATTGGTTGCGCTTGCCGGCTATGTGGGCAAGACGTGGGCAGAGAAGAAGGAGCAACAATCTGAGCCGTGTGAGCTCGTCGGCGGCAAGCGTTATTACCTCGAAGCGCTTATGAAACAAAGTCAAGGCGTCGACTTTATGTTTGTGGGGTGGATGGGGCCCGTTTCAGAGGAGAGGTTTGTCGTCATAGATTCGGAGTACCTGGTGCCGTGGACTGAGACAGCGCAGGAGCAAGCCGCCTCCCCGTCAGAAGTGAAGCGCGTTGCCAGAGCAGCGCGCGAGGCCGCTCTCGCGCCGGCGCGCTTGGCTGCGGCTGAGCAACAGCGGGTCAATGGTGCGGCGTATCGTTTCGCGGATGCTGCCCGCGCGCTGAAAGCCAACACGACGATTGGACAGACTCCCGAGGCGAAAGCGCTCGTCGACGCGGCGGTGTTGCGTTTTGAGACGCTGGCTAAACTCAGGACGTTTGTGCAGGCTGAATTGGCGAAGTCCCCCGTGCGCGGCGTGTGGGTGGCATTCGGCGGCCAGGCAGATGTCACGGGCGCGAGCGATGAAGGTGTTACGGTTGCACCGGGCCGCATCGTCGAGTGGGCTAAAATACCTCCAGACCAAATGTTGAAGTTGGTGAACGCGACGGTGCCCAAGGCTGTCACCGACCCCAGCACGAGGGGTACGCTTTTGCTGGCGGCAGCCGTCTTCTGTAAAGAGGTCAGCGGCGGCCTCGATCTGGCGCTGAAATACCGCGAACGGGCTATTGCGATGAATGCGACGCTAGCTCCTATGGCTGACCGCGTGCTAGGCGGCACACCCGAGGCGATTGTTGCGCAACCGCGCATTGAGGCTTCGCGGGCCGAGCTGATTAAAGCCGCTGCCTCAGTGCCGGGCATGGTTCAAAAAACGACCAAGCTTCAGGCCGAGTTGTCTTCTGTCATCGGGTCAATCGCAGGGCTCAATGTCGATTACTGGGAAAATGTTTCGGTCAGCTCGTTGGACGATTTGCGCAAGCAGGGGCTAACACTTAAAAAACCTCCGACTTCGGTTGAACGCGTCGCAGACTTTGCCACACCCGTCGACCGCGCCGATAAGTATGTCGCCCGGCTACGCGGTTTTTTGATTCCGTCTGAGACGGATGACTACACCTTTTACATTACGGCTGATGACCAAGGCGAGTTCTGGCTGAGCTCCGATGAGTCCTATGACAATCAGGCGCTGTGTGTCAAAGTAGATGCGCCTTCGAAAAAAGGGCAGTGGGACAAAGACAAAAGAAAGTCGAAATCGGTGCACCTCGAGAAGGGGCATCGTTATTCGGTGAAGGGCTTGTTGCGAGAAGGCGAAAAGTCGGATCACTACGCTGTCGCATGGAGCCCGACTGCAAAGGATTCACCCGCCTTGATCACCTCGGAATACCTCCTGTGCGAGTCGGCTGAAGGCTTGTCGTCGAACGCGCAAGAGCTCCGTAAAAAGATCGAAGACGACTTGCAAGTCGTCCAGGGCCTCACAGCTGAGATCACTCAGCTGCGCGATGCGGACGACGCGCAGCAAGATGCGGGCGTCTCTGCCACAACTGAAGGGGCAAATACCCTGCAGAAACAGGCTGCACGTGCGAAGGAAGCACTCCGCGAAGCGGGCGATTTGGTGAAGCGGATCGAGGCCGCATTGCCCCAACTCAAGGCGGCGTTCCGTCCGGAAGGCGGCAAACCCTGAGAGGTGAGATGCGCACCCGTTCCCTTTGTCTGTTTGCAGCGGTGTCAGCGGTGCTCGTACGGACACCAACCGTCCGCGCCGAAATTGTTGTTAAGGCCGACTTCAGCGCGAACGAGTCTGCGTTCTGCTTTCAGGACGTCTCTTTGCCTTCGGACAATGACGCTGCGACTCGCGCGCTTTTTAAACTGGTGGACGGTGTAGGTGATGCGAACGGCGGCAGCCTCGACGTTCTCCACGATGGGCGTGTGCCATCCAGCGAAGATCAGCCCGCCAAGAATTTTTTCTTTCGGGCGGGCTCGGAGGGCGGACGGATATTGGTCGATCTTGGACGCACGATCTCCGTGAAGCAGATCAACAGCTACTCGTGGCATGCAGGGGATCGTGCGCCTCAAGTGTATACGGTCTTTGCGGCTGAAGAAGAGCGGGCAGGATTGAGGCTGGAACCGAAGCGGGGTGTCGACCCGGCGACCTGCGGCTGGACGTCAATCGCTCATGTGGACACGCGTCAAAAGGACAGCAGAAACGGCGGTCAGCACGGCGTCGCGGTTGCAGCCAAGCACGGTGTCATCGGAGCATTCCGCTATCTGCTTTTCGATGTTGCGCGGACCGAGAGCCATGACCCCTTCGGCAACACGTTTTTCAGCGAGATCGATGTGATCGATGCAAGCGGCCCGGCGCCCACGTCTGGAATCTTGGCCGCCCACCTAATTCGAAAGAGCTTTGAGTCCGAGGACGGGAAGTACCGCTTCACAATCGATTCTACCGAGGCGCCTGATTGACCAAGTGGGCCGAGACCGAGTTGAAGTCGGTTGTTCAGACATGGTATCCCAAGCTCGCCGCGCGGTTGCCGAGCGATGGCTTTCAAGCGCCTGCGGATATCACTCTGCGCTTTCGCGACGATATGGGGGGCACGCCCGCTTCAGCCTCAGGGGCAGGGGTGAATCTCAACGCGGTTTGGTTCCGCCGCGAGCTGACGCGCGAGGCGCTCGGATCGGTGGTGCACGAGATGACACACGTGGTGCAAGACTATGGCCGTGCTCACCGTACGAACCCGAATGCCGCGTCAACGCCGGGGTGGGTTGTCGAAGGAATTGCTGATTACGTCCGCTGGTTTCTCTACGAACCTCAGAGCCGCGGCGCAGAAATCACGAAACACAATCTGGCAAAGGCATGCTATGACTCCAGCTACCGAATCACCGCCAATTTTCTGAACTGGGTGACGCTGAAGTACGATAACGACGTCGTTCGCAAACTCAATGCCGCTGCACGCGAAGGACGTTACACGGAGTCGCTCTGGAAAGCGTCGACCGGCAAGAGCCTGCAGGAACTGGGTGCCGAATGGAAGACCGCCAACGAGCAGCGCCTCGGTACTGGACCTTGATTCAGTCGGGCCGTTCGCTCTGACGCACGGTGATCTGGATGCTGGGCGCGTCAGCTGACGGCACAGCGAAGGTGCACGCGACGCGGTATCCAGGCACCCAGACCACCTCATCCCCGCAGGTGAAGACCGGGATTTGGTCGCGGAGGTGTTCGGGCACCTTTTCATCGACAAACAGATCCTGCAGTTTCTTCGATCCGCGGAGGCCGATTGGCGAGATGCGGTCTCCGGGGAGTCGAGAGCGCACGCGCAGGGATTGCCCCTCCAAAGACGCCTCCCCGAGCGTGCAAGCAGCCGGATAGCAACCGACGCCGCAGGTGCAGGCGCTTACGCCTCTGCTCCTTTCTGTCACAATCTTAACCGTGCCCCAACGCAGCGTTCCGGGGATGGGCACGTCAGCTTCGTTCGGCGCAGGGGTGTCGGCGCGGATAATGCGCAAGACATCGTTGCGGCAGACGGCAAGGGAGCCGCCGGAGAGTTGGTGTTGCCAGTCGTGTACGCTTTGGCAGAACTCCAGAAGCGCAAGCACGGCGGCGAAACCGGCTGCCCCGGCCAGATCGTGTTTGAACAGCCATTCTCGGAGAATGCGACGCTGCAATGCGATAGGCTGCTGACGCAATCGGGCAACCCAAAGCGTGTCATCCGGACAGACCGTCGCCTGCGCCTGTCGGGCCAACGCTTCGAGGAGGACATCATCCTCGCGAAGCGCCTCAGCGGATTGGCAGAGACGTTCTTTCAGATCGGGAAGCCACGTTCGTTCCAGTTGTGGTAAAAGTGAGTTTCTAACAAAGTTGCGCGGAATGGCACCATCGCGATTTGTTCTGTCTTCACGCCAAGCATGGTTGTGCTGAATCAGCCAGCCGCGCAAGGCGAGGGCGGATATGGAAAGCAGCGGGCGGATGAGAACGAGCGAGGCGGAAAGGCGGGAGACGGGCCTGAGCCCCGAGAGTCCTGTTGCACCCGCGCCGCGCGCAAGCCGCAGCAGCATGGTTTCCGCCACATCGTCAGCCTGATGTCCGGTTGCGACGGCATCGAGACCGAGTCCCGTACAGCAGCGGCTGAAGAAAGCCATGCGTGCGGCCCGTGCGGCCATTTCGAGTGAATCTCCGGCGCTGACGCGCGCTGCAAGGTTCGCGGCTTCAGAGAGGAATGGGACACCCGAGGAGTCAGCCAATTCTTTCACGAAGCGTGCGTCCTCTTCTCCGTCTGTGCGCAGGCCGTGATTGAAATGCAGAACAGTGACCGTGACGCCGGCTTGGCGGCAGAGGGGGAGTAGCAGGTGGAAAAGTGCCACCGAATCGGCGCCGCCGGAAACGGCGAGGCCGAGCCGTGCTACGTTATGCAACAGATGGCGCTGGTTGATCGCTCGCCGCACGGCTTCAGCTACGTTTTCGTGAAGTTTGCAAGTGCCGGGGAATGTCACTGGAGAAGTCATGGGAGAATAATAGGCAATGCAGGCGTTTTTGAACAACACAATAATACGGCGATACGCGCACTACGAACAAGTTGTTCCTGGCTCTTGACACCTATTCATGGATCGTTAACAATGGGGCTATGAAGAGTTTGCTTTCTTGTTGTTTCATGTGCGTGAACATTTCGGCGGTATGGGCGAACGACGTGTGGGTTGAGTTCCCTGCATTCTCCGATGCGGCTGCGTATAAGACGGTCAGTGGCAGAGAAGGTGTCAGCGGTGCGTTGCCTGAAGGGTGGAGCGACGGCTCGAGCTGGTCTGGCTCGAAAGTGAAATACGGCTTCAGGAAAGAGGGCACTGCTGGCTATTTGCACGTGGAGGTGAAGGGAGACGGAATGTGCCAGTTCTCCAACCCCGCGATTCCTTCTTTGGACAGGCTGGCTTGCTTTAGCCTGATCGTGCGGGGACGGAGCGCGAGCGGTTCGGACGTGATCTTCGGCGTCCGCGACACGGAGGGCGACCACGCGTATGCCGTGATGTCCAAGATCCCGCTGGCGAAAGAATGGAGAGACTACGTGATTCCTGTGAGCGGCGGACCTGCCGCAAAGAAATCGGCGTTCTTCATCGAGATGTTCAGCCCCGGTTCGGCTGATCTCGCGATGATTAAACTTGAGAAAGTGCCTGCGGACGCGTATGTGCCGGTGACCGCGAAAGCGGTTGCACGCGGCGACGAATGGTGGCAGGAGCGCAACCGGGCGCTGGCTGCGGCCGCGGTGAAGATGCAGCCGGAGCTCATCGTCATGGGCGACTCCATCACGCAGCGATGGGAGCAGAACGGCAAGGCCGCATGGGAGAAGTGTATCTTACCGTTCAATGCCGGCAATTTCGGAATCGATGGCGACGGCACGGAGCACCTGCTGTGGCGCATCAGAAGCTCGGGGTTGGGGAAGCTGTTCTCGCCACAGCTGGTCGCCCTGTTGATCGGGGTGAACAACATCGGCGGAGGTTACTTGCCGAACGATGTGATTCTTGGGCTCACATCGTGCGTCCAGGCGATTCGGGCGCAGTCGCCAAGCACAAAAATTCTGATCATCGGGATATTCCCCGCGGCTAAAAGCGGGAGCGACGATGTGCGCGAGACGATTCGCTCGGTCAACAAAGGGTATGCGGCTCTGGCCGATAATCGGCAGGTCTTTTTCACCGATATTGGCGGAGCGTTCTTGGAGAAAGACGGTTCGATCTCCGAAACGGTGATGGAGGACTACTTGCATCTGACACCGAAGGGGTACAGCATTTACGCAAAGGAAATCAAGCCTGTGATCCAGAAGCTACTGGCGAGCAAACCATAAGGAGGCGAAGAATGAAAGTGGTTGCATTCAATGGAAGTCCGCGCAAAGAGGGAAATACGGCGTTACTGCTCCGAAAAGTGCTGTCGCCGATCGCGAGGTCAGGGATCGACACCGAGCTGATACAAGTCGGTGGCCAGGCGATACATGGCTGTACGGCCTGTTATCACTGCATGAAGGCGAAGGACAAGCGGTGCGTGATTAAAACCGACATTGTGAACGATTGCATCCAGAAGATGATCGAGGCCGATGGCATCATCCTCGGGTCGCCTTCGTACTTCTCGGGCATGACCTCCGAAATGAAGGCGCTCATCGACCGTGCTGGCCTTGTGGCGGTAGCCAACGACCGGATGTTTTCGCGCAAAGTCGGCGCGGCCGTGGCGGCGCATCGGCGCGGCGGCGCGGTCAATGTGGTTGACTCGATCAATCACCTGTTCCTGATGTCCCGCATGATCGTGCCAGGCTCCACGTATTGGAACTTCGGTGTCGGCCTGGAACGGGAGGAAGTGGCGAACGACGAGGAGGCGATCCAGAACATGCATGACCTAGGTGAGACGATCGCTTGGCTACTGAAAAGTCTGGTCAAGGAGTGACGATCCGTTTGCCAAGCGAGGTCGGATCACCGCTGTGTCCTGTGCCCCCATTTTAATTGCAGCACTTGCCATCCAGAGTCTCAGCTACCTTGATGGCGAGATCCCTTTTTGAGAATGGCTTTTGGATTAATTGAGTGCCTGAAAACAGCCTGTCGTTTTGGGTGATAGTGTCGGACGTGTAGCCGGACATGAACAGAAGTTTGATGTTCGGGCTGATTGAGCGCAACTGTTTGGCTAAGTCCCAGCCGGTCATTTCAGGCATGATAACATCGGTCACCAAGAGCTGGATGTCGTGGGGGTGGCACTCAGCCCAAGCGATGGCTTCGCCGGGCAGGCTTGCCGTGCGCACGCGGTATCCCAGATCTTCCAGCATCCGCTTGCCCAGCCTTAAGATGGCCGGTTCGTCTTCTACGAGAAGCACCGTTTCGTGGTTTTTGGACAAAATCTCTGCCGTGTTTTCCGCCTTCAGTTGCTCGGCCTTGTCGAGGTGTTTAGGCAAGTAGATCCTGAAGGTCGTCCCATAGCCGGGTTTGCTGTAGACCGTGATTACGCCGCGATTCTGTTTGATGATCCCGTAGACGGTCGCAAGCCCAAGGCCTGTGCCTTCACCGACGCTCTTGGTGGTGAAAAAGGGCTCGAAGATATGTTCGATGGTCGCTTTATCCATGCCGCAGCCGTTGTCGCTGACAGCCAGCATCACATATTCGCCAGGAACGGCATCCACATTTTTGGTGCAAAAAGAAGGGTCTAAGGTTGTGTTCTCGGTCTCGATAACGAGTTTGCCAACCCCACCGATGGCGTCACGGGCGTTGACTGCAAGGTTGGCAAGAATCTGATCGATTTGCGAGGGGTCGATCTTGATCGTCGTATCGCCGGAGCCTGGTTGCCAGGTAAGTTCAATGTTTTCGCCGATGAGGCGCCGCAACATTTTGAGCATCATTACCACGGTGTCGTTCAGATCCAAGACCTTGGGCAGAATGGCCTGTTTACGGGCAAAGGCCAAGAGCTGCCTGGTTAGAGCGGCAGAGCGCTCTGCCGCCGCTGATATCTCTTGCAGATCGGCAAAGAGCGGCGTGTCAGAATCCACTCCTTTTTGAGCCATTTCCGCATAACCTTGGATCACGTTCAGCATGTTGTTGAAATCGTGTGCCACTCCGCCTGCAAGCCGTCCGACCGATTCCATTTTCTGGATCTGTTGGAACTGCGTTTCAAGCTGGAGGCTTTCGGTGATGTCTCTTTTGACCGCAACATAGTTCACGATGCGGCCCGCGGCGTCGCGCACCGGCGAAAGCGTTGCCTCCTCGGTATAGAGCGTCCCATCCTTGCGTTTGTTGACAAAGCGACCCGCCCACGTCCTGCCACTGGTGAGGGTCTGCCACAGGTCTCTGTAGAAAGCGGCCTCATGCTTGCCGCTCTTGAGGACGCGCGGGGTCTGGCCGAGTGCCTCCGCGCGGGTGTAGCCAGTGACGCGTTCGAACGCCGGGTTAACGTATTGTATCGTTCCTTCCTGGTCGGTGATGACGATGACCTCACCCGACTGCGCAATGGCGGCCATGAGCCGTTCGCGCTCGGCCTCCACACGTTTGCGCTCGGTGATGTCGCGGAGGAAGACCAGATGGGCATTGCAGTTTTGGAAGCGGATGGGCACCGCGGTTGTTTCAACGGGTATCCGCGTCCCGTCAAGGCGCAAGTAATCCTGGTCCATGAAGGGAGCGCGGGTGCCCGTCTCAAGTTGCGTGCGGATGCGTTCCCGCACAAGCTCCCGGTATTCGGGGGCGACTCGGGCCGACAGTTCCGTGTTCAGGAGCGCCTCGGCGCTCGGCGCGCCGAAAAGCTCGACCGCGCCCCGGTTCAGATAGACGAAACGTCCCTCGCTTTGAACGAAAATGGCTTCTGGGGCACCCTCGATCAGAGAGCGGAAGCGGCTTTCGCTCTCCCGCAACGACTCCTCAGCCCGCTTCCGTTCGTCGATATCGGCGATGGCGCCGTCCCAAATGACCGAGCCGTCGTCGAGCCTGCGCGGCGTCGAGCGGGCATGGAACCACTTGATCTCGCCCGTGCGCGTCCGCTGGCGGAACTCGCAATCGAACACGCTCATCTCGCGGGCAGACCGCTCCTGCGCGGCATTGATGCGCGGAACGTCTTCTGGCACGAGGAGTCGCCAGAATGACTCGGGGTCGGCCATCACGCATTCCGGGGAGACTCCAAAAATGCTCTCGACGCCGGCACTTATGTAGGTGTAGCGATTTTTGCCATCAGGAGGAGCCAGAAGCTGGTAGAGTGCGCCGCCCGGAATATTGTTGCCCAACGTGCGCAGACGCACCTCACTTTCGCGAAGCGACTCTTCCGCTTTTTTGCGTTCGGTGATGACATCGAAAACGGAGACGAAATGCTCCTTTTGGGGGCTGTACACTGAGACGTGTGCCCACATGTTCAGAGCATGCACATAGCGCTCGAACACTTCGGGCTTGCCGGTCTCTGCGACACGGCCGTAGATCTCGAACAGCTCCGGGTCGGACTCGAGAATGCCGGGGATGGCTTCGGAGGCTCTTTTCCCGACAACATTCCTTAATCCCGTGTGTGTTTCGAAGGCGCGGTTGACACTGAGATAGATGAAATCACGCGGCTTTCCTTGTTCGCAGATCATCCGGCAATGGGCGAGCCCGTTCAACATGTTCTCGAACAGGGAGCGATAGGTCTCTTCACTGGCGATCAGCGACTCCTGTGCTTTTGCGCTGGAGAGGGAAACCGCAAGGTATCCGGACAGCCTTTCCCACAGCGCGATCGTCTGGGGTGAGAACATGCCTTTTCTGCGGCTGTTCAATTGCAGCAGCCCCAGGCTGACCTCGCCGACGCGCAGGGGAAACAGCGCCATGGATTCGTAGCCCTCGCCGTTGCAACGGTTGCGGGTGCGAGCCTGGCGATCCCCGTCAGTGGTGCTGGAGAGAAAATCCGTAGTGCAGTTGGACCAAAAACTGCCGTGAGCGGTAAAGAAGGGCTTTGCCGGGTCGAACCGTCCGCAGAGTACGTTGCCGCACATGCATTCAATGACAGGGTTCCCGACGCAGTCTCGAACCAACTGACCCGTCTGGTCGCGCTGGCAAAGCGCGTTCTCTGCCAGAACGAACTCAGGCGGGAATCCGCGAGTTTCGCAGTAAGGGTAATCATCTCCCTGCCGCAGGCGGATGCCGACCGCGTCGCAGCCGGACTGCCGTTGGAAGAACGTGACCGAACGATGGATCAGGTCTGCAGTGCCTGAGCTTTTCTGCACCAGTTTCAGGAATTCAATGGTGGCTTCGCGCTCTTGCTCCGTCAGTTTGCGTTCGGTGATGTCGTGGACTGAGCCGTCCCACAGAATCTGCCCGTCAGACGTGCGGCGGGGGCGGGAACATAGTTGCAGCCACCGCCACTGCCCGTCGGAACGGCAGATGCGCACCTCCCTCATGAAGTCGGTCAAGTCGCGGCGGCTGGCCGCCTCAGCCTCCTTCAGTGCAGGCGTCAACTCAGGAGCCACCTGGCTTATCAGCAGGTTGGCGTCGCGCAGCGCATCCTCCACCTGGATGCCGTGCAGCCGCTCCACTCCAGTGCTGATATAAACAAAATGCGGAGTGCCATCCTCTTCCAAGGTATACTGGTAGACGTAGCTGTCGGGCAAGTTGTCGCCGAGCATGCGCAACCGTTCCTCGCTCTGGTTCAGCGCGGCTCGATCGCGGCCGCGCTTAATCAGTTCCTTGCGCAACAGGATCGAGAGAAGGGTGGCCGTGACGAGCACAAAGGCCATACCTTTATAGATGGACCACTGCATGATGGCGGCGGCTGTAAGTGGCAGACAACCCAGCAGCTGGTCGGACAGGAGAATCCAAAGGCCTGCTAACGCGACATAGGGCAGGATGACCCGAAGGACCGCTCGTGTGATCGTGTCTTTCATATTTTCAAATAATACCGCCTAGCAGGATTTTATGGAAACAATATTCGTATTGTTTAGCGCGCCGCCCCATATCGCATAGAATGGCTGTTCAAAAAGCCGCATCGATGATGAGGGGAAGGTGGTCGGAGCCGATGTCGGGGCCGAGGCGCTTGGAAAGAATTTGCACGCAGTCGCTGTGGAAGCAATGGTCGATCGGGATGCGGACCAGCGGGATAGAGGTGGTTGGCCAAGTGAGCAGGGGGCCTCGGCCTTGCGCGCTGTCGTGCAGGCCGCTGGCAGCTAGAAACGCACGGAAAGTGGCAGACCACGGGGTGTTGTTGAAGTCGCCAGTCACTACCAGCGGGCCGTCGACCTGGCGAAGTTTCCGCGCGAGTTCAAGGGTGAAGCTGTTGCGGCCGCGCCACATATATTCATTGTAGGGGGCGAGCGTATGGGTGCCTACAACCGTGAGAGTCTTTCCTCCGAAGGCCATGCGCGCATGCGAAGAGGGGGCGCCTTCGGGATCGCTCAGCAGGAAGATGTCTGCGGAAAGGGCGTTCGTCTTACAGTAGATGGCCGCACCGAAGTTATCCTCGCGTGGTAATGCGGCGAAAACGGGGTAGCGGTTTGTGAGTGCGGAGAGAGCGCTCAGCCAGCGAACGTTCGGTTCCTGAAGGACGATGACATCGGGATTCTCGCGGGCGACAAGCGCGAGCAGGGCTGGGGCGTTGGTATTGCTTGTGAGGATATTGGCTTGCAGGATACGGACGTGTGAGGCAACGGGCGTCGGCGCAGGCGTAGCGTGGGTGCCGACAGGAAGGAAGAGCAGAAGCACAGGGAAGGCGTTGACTGCTGCAAACGCGAGGCTGGCCAAGGCATGACGGTGGCGGCGTGCGGCGAATTCAAGCACTGCGTAAAACAGGAAACAAAAAGCGAGTTGCTCCTTGAAGTGCGTACAAATTTCGAAAAACCACACATACTGCCCCAGCAGCCCCGCGGCTGTGAAGAGGATGCCGAAAAATGCGGCGGTTTCCGCTAAGCTGTGAAAACGGTTGAAAGGTGTCAGCGTTTTCATGGTTCTTATTTTGGCACGCGCTGCCGGTCACTGCTAAGTCCGGAATGACACAAGAGGGGAAGGATGGATGGTGCGCGGCCGCGAAAGAGTTGGAAAACTTCAGCGGGGTCGGTGCCGCCGCCGAGGGCGAGCAGTGTGTTGCGGAAGCGGTGACCCGTGGCACGCACGGACTCCCCGTTGTCGAGCCCAGCCTCCTCGAAGGCAGCGAAGGCATCGGCGGAGAGCACTTCAGACCACTTGTAGCTGTAATAGCCTGCCGCATAGGCACCGCTGAAAATATGACTGAATGAGCAGAGGAGACGGTCCTCCGGCAACAGAGGTGTGGGCGAATACTTTTGGGCGTTTTGCCGTTTGACCGCCTCGGCGTCGGACCACTCGGGTTGCGGATAACGGGCATAGAGATCCATGTCGGTAGCGGCAAAAAAGACCTGTCGCAGCATGGCTGTCGCGGCGCGGTAGTTCTTTGCAGCGACGATCTTATCGAAGAGCGCATCTGGGAGTTCAGCACCTGTGTCTGCGTGGTGGCTGAGGCCTTTGAGCGTGGCGCGGTCATAGCACCAGTTCTCCATGAACTGGCTGGCGATCTCAATGGCATCCCACTCGATGCCATTGACGCCCGAAGCATCGGGGTCTTCCACGTTGGTGAGCATGTGCTGGAGGGCGTGTCCGAATTCGTGGAAGAGCGTATTGACCTCGTTGAATCGCATGACCGGTGGCGAGTTGCCCACGGGCACGCTCTGATTGCAAACGAGCAGGGCCATCGGGAGTTTCACGCTGCCGTCTGCGAGCTTCTCCCGTGTACGGAAATCGTTCATCCATGCGCCGCCGCTTTTCGTCTCCGGGCGGCTGTAGGGGTCGAGAAAGAAACAGGCGCGCGGAGTGCCGTCCTCATCGGCGACACGGAAGAAACGCACATCGGGATGCCACACGGGCGCTTCGCCGTCGGCGTGTGTGATGGTGATGCCGAACAGGCGGGAGGCAAGAGTGAAAAGGCCTTCAAGCACGCGAGGGAAGAGGAAGTAGCGGCTCAACTCCTCGTCGCTGTAATCGTACAGGTGTTCGCGTTGGCGCTCGGCCCAGTAGCTGATATCCCACGGCTGCAGAGCGGCATCCTCGAATCCGTGGGTGCGGGCAAAGGTCAGCAAGTCGGCGGCCTCGCGCCGACCGGTGTCAGCCGACGCGTCCGCGAGTTGTGCGATGAGGTCGTCGACGGCGGCGACAGTCTTGGCGGTCTTGCTGGAAAGGCTAAGGTCGGCGAAGGTGGCGTAACCTAGCAGTTTTGCGAGTTCGAGGCGCAGGGCTAGCGTCTGCTCAATGAGCTGGGTGTTGTCTGTTTCAGCGGACGATGCGCGTGTGGCGTAGGCGCGGTAAAGCGTTTCGCGTGCTGAGCGGTTGCGGCTGTGCATCATGAATGGCGCGTAGACGGCGTGGTCGAGCGTGATCTTCCACGGCCCCTGCTCAGGAGACGGTTCGAGAGGGCCTTCTTCCGCCGTGGGCACCCATGCGGCTTGGGCGGCGACGGCGAGCAAAGCGGGGGGCAGGCCGTCAACCTCCTCACGGGTGCGCAGCGTGAGGGAGAAAGCCTTGGTGGCGTCGAGAACGTGATTGCGAAACGTGGTAGCGTTCTGGGCGAGTTCCATGTGGATGGCGTTGAAACGGGCCTGCTGTTCCTGCGGCAGGCCGACGCCCGACTGTTCCGCGCTCTGGATGGTCTTTGCTAGGATGCGGCGACGGACTGGGGTGAGGCAAGGGGTTCTTTGGTCTGCGGCCTGAAGAGAGAGAAAGCCTTCGTAGAAGGTGCGGCTCTGTCCGACGCGAAGAGAGAAGGCAACAACGTCGGGTTGGAGGGACTCTTGGACGCGTCTCCAAGCGTCGCTGTTCATAACCGAAAGCATGTGGCTAAGGAGCCCCCACGCATCATAGAGCGGATGGCAGACGTCGTGGAGCGGCTGCATCAAGCCGGGCCAAGTAGGGACGAAGCTTTGCTCGAGCGCGTCTAAGGCGGCATGGGCCTCGGGAAGAAGGCGCGCGAACGCCTCGGTGGCGGCTTCAGGGGTCATCCGGTCGAAAGCCGGATAATAGGGGATGTGGTAGAAGGGAGACATGGGGTGGATTCGCGTTTCAGGTTTCAGGGTTGAGCGCAAACACGCAGATGTACCCGTGCGCAAAAAAACAGGCCTGTGCGCCAGCCCGTTTCTAAGGCGTTTTGGGCAACGTGACCCCCTGTTTGCGGAGCTTGTCCGCGACAGCCGGCTGGGGGTCAAGTTGGTGGCTGCGCGTCCAGAAGGCGATGGCTTCACTGCCTCGACCGGCAGCGCTCAGCACGTCTCCGACGTGGTCGAGGATAACGGGTTCGTCCTTGTCGCGCTCAGCGGCCTTGAGCAGGAACTGGAGCGCATCAAAAACGCGTCCGCTTTTGAAAAGAATCCATCCCTTCGTGTCAAGGTAGGCTCCATTATTGGGTTCGGCTTGCAGCGCGTCGTTTGCGAGTCGGTTGGCCTCGTTGAGCCGCATGCTTTTCTCAGCCCACATATAGGCGAGAAAGTTTTTGATTTCGTCTGAAGAGGGGTGTGTTGACAGAGCTTCGATGAAGAAACGCTCGGTGTCGGGGAAGTTTTTCTGCGATTCGAGCAAGCCTCCGAGCCAGAGATAGAAGCTTTCGTCGGGGAAAAAACCGGCGTGCATGCGCCGGTTATAGAACGAACGCAGTGTGGCGATTGCGCCGGTGGTGTCGTCGAGCGCCTGCTGGGTGGCGGCGAGGAGCAAGAGCGTGCTTTCAGGGTTCAGCTCCTTTTGCACTTGGCGGGCGAGCTGGTTGGTGGCGTCTGGCCGTTCGGCATAGAGCGTGCCGAGGCGCAAAATGGGTGAGGTGACTGAGGGGTTTTCGCGGTAGGACTGGTGAAGACTGGCGATGGCGGCATTGGTCTGGCCGAGCATGAGCTGGCTTTCAGCTGCCAACATGATCAGCGCAGCCCGCTCGGCCGCATTGGTGCGCTGACCTATCGCGAGTGTGAGGCAGTGCAGGGCACGGGCGGGGTGCTTGCCCTCGCGGGTGAAGTGGACGGCCCAGTGCACGGGAAGTGCCGCGCTGTCGTTGTCGTTGAACCGCTTGTGCTGAGAACGGATGGTGTCGAGGGCGGCAGTCTCTTGGTCGGACTGGAAGTAGAGGCGGATGAGAGCCTGGGCCAGCTCGCGGTTGTCGGGTTGTGCGGCAAGGATGATGGCGCAGTGGCGGGCGGCGTCGGCTGGCCGGTCGGCCGCATCGGCGATGCGGGCTGCTTCAAGACGCAACTCGATATCGTCCCTGTGGCGCGCGAGGAAGGTCTCAAGTTCTGCGAGAGCCTCGCTGTAGCGTTCTCGGTCGGTCAGGTTGCTGATTAACGCAGCGAGCGGCCGCCGGTTGTCGGGGTCGAGGCGCACGGCCTGGCGAAAAGCTTGGAAAGCGGCTTCTTTGGCGGCATTGGTGTCGGTGTTGCCCTCGCCGCTTTCGAGCAGGAGGCCCTTCGAATATAGCGCAAGAGCGCCGGCGCGGTGTGCGTCGGCTTCACTCAAGGTAAAGTCGGAGGAAGTCTTCGGTGAAGACAGCAAGAGACAGCCAGAGGTCAGCACGCAAAGCAACGTGGCAAACAAAGTGACAAACACACCAACACGTCGGCGCAGAATGTCTGACCGAGTCGGTTTCACAATGTTTCTCCTGCGGGTGAAAACCCCGGCCTTTTCCAAATGAAGGGAAGGCCGGGATATCCATGAAACGATTCCGGAAGTGTTGTTCAGCACCTCTTCCGGAACAGACGTAGCGTCCGTGCGCGCGCCTTACTTGTTCTTGTGGCGGTTGGCCTTCAGGCGTTTCCGGTACTTGTGCTTGGACATTTTCGCGCGGCGCTTTTTCTTAATGGAACCCACGTTCTTTCTCCTGGAGTGGCAGCACTGTCCGCTTCTCGGACCGTGCTGCGGGTTTTGTTCAAAAGATGACTTTGTTGAGCGGCAACTCGATGATGCCTGTCGCACCTGCGGCACACAGGGGCGGGACGATGTCACGCACGACCTTCTCCTCAACCACGGATTCGATGGCGAACCAACCGTCGTCATTCAGCTTGTTGATGGTCGGAGCATGCAGCGAGGGAAGAATAGCAGAGACAGCGTCCAGCTTGTCGGACGGGACATTGAGCTTGATCAGCACGCGCGATTCGGCAGCCAGCGCACCTTGCAACAAAAGAGCGAGCTGCTCAATCTTGGCACGTTTCTCGGGGTTCTCCCATGCCTTCTTGTTCGCTATCAGGCGCGTGGTGGAGGTGAGAACGGTGTCGACGATACGCAGATTGTTAGCGCGCAGGGAGGAGCCCGTCTCAGTCAGTTCGACGATGGCGTCCACCAGTTCCGGCGCTTTGACTTCGGTGGCGCCCCAAGAGAATTCAACCTCAGCCTCTACGCCGTGTTGGGCGAGGTAACGGCGGGTGAGTCCGACAGCCTCGGTGGCGATACGTTTGCCCTGGAGATCTTTGATGCTCTGGACTGTGGAGTCGTTCGGCACAGCCAACACCCACCGAACGGGGCGCGAAGTAGCTTTGGAATAGCACATTTCGGAGACTTCGAGTACGTCCGAATTGTTTTCGTAGATCCAATCGTAACCTGTGATACCTGCGTCGAGAAGCCCGAGTTCGACGTAGCGTGAGATCTCCTGTGGGCGGATCAGACGGCACTGGAGCATCGGGTCATCCACGCTTGGCACGTAGGACCGAGAGCCTGCTTGCACATTGAATCCGGCCTTCCGCATCATGTTGAAGGTCGCATCCTGCAGGCTTCCCTTAGGTAATCCTAGAATAACGGACATACGCATCTACCCTGTTGGTCTTCAAGCTCCGGTTGATAAAGGTCATGAATATTATCGGATTCCGTGAAAAGTGGCAAGTGTCTGAAGGATTTATTTTTGTTGTGTCAAACAACCCTTTACCCATGGCTGCAAGAGCGATATTGTGTTGGCAAACCTATTTCATGGAGGCTGGTATGCGAGTTCAAGCTGGAACGAGTCGTCGGGCGTTTGTTACGTGCTGCGTGTGCGCGGGGTGTGCAGGCATGCTGGAAGCGGCGGAGGCCTCTAGCCGTAACGCGAAGAGTCTGAAAGAGATGGCGCCCACGCCGGGCGGTGCGGCGGGCGCCAAAGCGGGTTCGAAAAAAAGTTTGGACTTCGCCTTTTGCGGTATTTACTGCACGGCGTGTGCGTTGCACCTGATGGGCGGCAAGGACGGCAAGAAGTGCAAAGGATGTACGCACCCATCGATGGAGTCTAAGTGCGTGATCTTCGCCTGCGCCAAGGAGAAGAAAGTGGCCAACTGCGGCCTATGCGAAAGCTTCGAGACGTGTGAAAAGCTTAAGAAGCATCACGAGAGTCCGCTCTACCGCCAGGTCGCACGCCGCACATGCACAAAGATCAAGCAGGAGGGCATCGAGGTCGTCGCGGCGGAACAGAAGGCGCGCTGGACGTGCAAAGCGTGCGGCAAGCTCTTCCCCTGGAACACGACCGGTACATGTCCACACTGCGGCAAAGCGGTCGACGTGCTCTCCGAGAAAGAAGCCTGAAAAGCGTAGCCGGGGCATGCCTGCAGGCTCCGCTTCAAGCCGAGGCACCCGTGGGTTGTGAAAGGGCTTTTCAAGTGCGCGCGGAATGTCGTATCCTGCACATCCGCGCGGCGGGGTGTGTGGGGGAGCCTGGCCGACGGTAGAAAAGGTCATCCCCAAAAGGCAGCAAGCCAGCGCACGTCGTTCTGAATGAAGCGTTACATCATAAGGCGGATAGTGGAGATGGTGCCGACCACCCTTGGGGTGCTGGTTCTAACTTTCGTGTTGTTCCATGTCGTCGGGGGATCTCCTGCAGAGATTGTCTTGGGTAAAAACGCCACTTCAGAATCGCTTGCCGCGTTTGACGCACGCTATGGCTACGACACACCTCTGCTTTTCGGAACCTGGGCGGCGATCCGTGCGTTGGGGCCTGTGCCCAAGGAAAAGCTGCAAGCAGGTCCTGACACAGCACTTTTCCACGTGCCGCTCGCTTATGAGCTGCCAGCAGGCACGTATCGGGTCAATGCCGGGCGCGTGCTGCTGCGTATCCGCGAAACGGCCACGGGCGAGGCTGACGAAGCGATGTTCGACGGCCCTGCGCCGCTGTCTTTCTCTGTTCGCGAGGGCTGGAAAGCGGTAGCCCTCGATGTGGGCGGCCCGCTCCCGCCGGTGCTTCGGCTCGACAAAAGGAGCAGGGGTTTTTTCGATTCGCAGTTTATCAACTACGGCAAGGCACTTCTGCGCGGTGATTTCGGGGTCTCCTCGGAGTACGGCATTCCTGTGACGCGTGTGCTGCGGACAGGCGTGGGACCGTCGCTCGAACTGACTGTGCCGATTCTCGTGGGTGGCACGCTGGTCGGGGTGATGCTTGGGCTTCTGTGTGCCGCGTGGAGAGGCGGGGTTGCGGACCGGGCTGTGCTGTTGCTCTCCACCGTGCTGATGAGCGTGAACTACGTGGTGTGGGTGCTGGCTGGCCAGTACTTGTTGGCATTCAAGCTGCGGCTCTTTCCGATCTGGGGATTCGAGTCCACCGCCTATGTGGTGTTGCCCATTCTGATCGGCATCGCGAGCGGGCTGGGCCGCGACATCCGTTTTTTCCGCGCGGCCATGCTTGACGAGGTGTATAAACCGTACGTGCGCACGGCGCAAGCCAAGGGGCTCAGCGGCAGCCGCATCATGCTGTGCCATGTGCTGCGTAACAGCCTGATTCCGATCGTAACGTATGTCAGCCTGTCGATTCCCTTTCTTTTTACAGGCAGTCTGATGCTGGAGAGTTTCTTCGGAATTCCCGGACTGGGAAACGTGAGTCTGAATGCCATCCACTCTTCCGACATGGCTGTCGTGCGGGCTGTGGTGATCCTCGGAGCGCTTCTTTACCAAGGCGTTAACTTGCTCACGGACCTCTGCTACGCCTGGCTTGACCCGCGCGTGAGGTTGCACTGAAGATGAGGAAAGACCTGAACATACTGCAGCGCCTGTGGCAACGGTGGGATACGCGGCTGTGTCTGCTGGTGATCGCCGCATACTGCTTTGCGGCGGCGTATGGCGAGGCCGTGTTTCAGGCCTGCCGGATGACGGACCGGAGTCCGTCGTACAACCAGGTGCACGAGGGTTACCGCTATGTGCCGCCCGCATTTGTGCGCGTATTTTCGAAGACGCCGACGCCTGTCGGTTGTCCGCTCTATCCGCTCGGCAGTGACAATCTGGGGCGTGATGTGGCGCAGCGTCTGGTACAGGGTACGCGCATTGCGTTTCACGTGGGCATCATCACCTCGCTCATCGCAATCCCGTTGGGCGTGATCCTCGCGTGCCTCGGAGGTTACTTCGGCGGACGTGTCGACAGCCTGGTTGTTTGGCTGTGTGCGACGGTTGCATCCATGCCCGGATTGCTGTTCATTCTCGCCATTGCCATGGTGGTGGGGCAGGGGCTCCTGGGCGTCTATCTGGGCATCGGACTGACCACGTGGGTGAGCGTTTGCCGCAACGTGCGCGGCGAGGTGATCAAGCACCGCGGACGCGCCTACGTTCAGGCTGCGTACGTGCTGGGGTACAGCCATGCGCGCATCATGTTCCGCCACATCCTGCCGAATGTGGCGCACATCATCCTGATCGCATTCTCCATCCGCTTTCCAGCCTCGGTTGCGACGGAAGTTTTCATCAGTTTCCTTGGCATCGGCGTACAGGGCGAACCGTCGTGGGGTATCATGATCAACAACGCTCGGTTGCGGCTGTGGCAGGGCGTGTGGTGGGAGATGACCTTTGTGACGCTGGCGATCTTTGCGCTGGTGCTGGCTTTCAACCATTTGGCTGACGCGCTGCGCGACATGCTCGATCCGGCCCTGCGCACGGAGCAGTCAAATTAGTACCTTACGGACGACAGCAATTGAAAAGGCGCAAAAAAGAGGTGGCTGAGTTGTGGGACGACTGGCGTTGGCAGTTGCGGAATGCGGTTCAGGGGGATGCACTGTCGGTGTGCGGGTTAGGAGTGGAGGCGAGAGCTGTTGGGCGTATCCACAAACGGTATCCGGCCTTTCTGACGCCTTACGCGTTGGCGCAACTCAGTCGCGGTAATCCGGCTGACCCTTTGAATCTGCAGGCGCTGCCTTCGGAGAATGAGTTGGTCGAAGAACCCGGTGTGGGGATGGATCCCTTTGCCGAGAAGACGCGCGCAGCCTGCTGTTACGGTCTCAAGCAGCGATTTGCTGACCGCGTGCTGGTGATGGCCAATGACCGGTGTGCGATGACTTGTCGGCATTGCACACGCAAAGGGCTGCTGGAAGACGCGGAGGTGATACGAACGTCCGCACAACTCGCCGCCGCCGTTGGCTGGGTGAAAGCGCATCCTGCTGTCCGAGAGGTGCTGGTCTCGGGGGGAGACCCGCTGCTATTGTCAGACGCCCGCATTTTGGCGTTCGTTCGCGGCTTTGCTGCCTTGCCGCAGATCGATGCGGTGCGCATTGGCACACGCGTGCCCGTCACGTTGCCGATGCGGGTCACAGAAGCGTTGGCACACAAGCTTGGAGCTTTCAAAAAAGTGTGGGTGAACACACAGTTCAACCATGTGCGGGAACTGACGCCCGAAGCCGCCGTCGCGTGCGGACGGCTGGTGGACGCAGGCATACCGGTTTCTAATCAGTCCGTTCTGCTCAGAGGTGTCAACGACTCGACAGAAACGCTGTACGATCTCTGCACGGCGCTGCAGCGCATCCGGGTGCGTCCCTACTATGTTTTCATGTGCGATCCCGTGGCCGGCATCGCACATTTTCGTGTTCCGTTGCGCCGCGCGCGGCAGATCGAGCGCGAGCTGGCTGTCCGCGTGGGCGGGCTGGCATTGCCGCGCTTCGTGGCGGACGTGCCAGGGTCTGCGCGCAAAATTCCTATTGCCGAAGTTAGGCGGGCATTGGGACCTGACGGGGTTTGGCTTTAGCCCCTCGACTGTTTTCCTTTCGCATGTCGGGTGTTTCGTGGGTGCGTTTCCGTGTTTGTGTTTGCGGAGTGTTTGGAATATTCTCTACGCTGTCAGTCTTGGGAAGGAACGCCACACATGAGTAAACAGGGATGGTTGGTTTCGGGAGTTATGGCGGCATGGGTTGCCGGCGCTGAAACGCTGAACGTGCTGCCGGCTCAGGTCGAAGGGGCGGCACCAAAAGAAATGATGCGCAGCTACTGGCTTAAGCAAGTGGTGCGCGCGACTGACGCCTGCGACGCAACGCGCGAGGCACTGACTACAAAAACGCAAGTTGCCGCTTATCAGACGCGCATCCATCAGGCCTTCATCGAGGCGCTAGGGGGCTTCCCAGAGCGCACACCCCTCAATGCGAAAGTGACAGGGACAATCCGTCGCGAGGGCTACCGAGTCGAAAAGGTTCTTTTCGAGAGCCAGCCGCAATTTTACGTGACCGGATTCCTCTATCTGCCAGAAAAGGTTGCGGCGCCCATCCCCGGCGTTCTGGTGCCGTGCGGTCACAGCGCAGGTGGCAAGGATATGGACGCCTATCAATGGGTCTGCATTCAGTTGGTCAAGAGCGGTATGGCTGCGCTTATTTACGACCCGATCGACCAAGGCGAGCGCATGCAACTGCTGGACGCCCAAGGAAAAGCGCGTGTTAACGGTACTGCCGCGCATTCACGCCTCGGGGTCGGCAGTATTTTGCTGGGACGCGGCACGGCGACATTCCGCATTTGGGATGGGATGCGTGCGCTGGATTACTTGGCTAGCCGCCCGGAAGTTGACGCTTCGCGCATCGGTTGCACCGGCAACTCTGGCGGTGGCACACTCACCAGTTATCTGATGGCGCTTGATCCGCGTATTAAGGTTGCCGCACCGTCCTGTTACATCACCGATCTGCGTCACGTGATCGAGCGGATCGGTCCGCAGGACGCCGAGCAGAATATTTTTGGGCAACTCGCGTTCGGCATGGACCATGCGGAATACCTGGCGCTTCGTGCGCCTTCTCCCACGCTGGTGTGTTGCGCGACAAAGGACTTTTTCAATATTGAAGGTGCGCACGCGACGGTTGCGAAAGCCAAGCGTATCTACGGGTTGCTGGGGGCTGCGGATCACTTGGCGCTGTGCGAAACCGACGACAAACACGGCTTTTCCGCGCCGCTGCGTGTGGGGACAGTTGGTTGGATGAAGCGCTGGCTGCTGAACGACACAACTCCGGTGTCAGAGGGTAATGCCGAACCTCTGATCCATGGCGAGGAGGCATGGTGTACTCCCAAGGGTCAGGTGATGCTGCTGCCCGGCGCGCGCAGCGCCTATGATCTCAACCGGGCCCTCAACGACAAATTGGCTGCAGCACGTGCGGCTGTGTGGCAGGAGCCCACGGAGGTGGGGCTTGAGGCGGTGAGAGGTGTGACAGGTATCCGTCGACTCTCGGTTCTGCCTCCATGCGCACTGGAAAAAACGGGCACGCTTCAGCGCGAGGGATACGCCATTGACACTTACGTGCTGCGTCCCGAACCAGGAATCGCGCTGCCAGCCTTCGTGTTCGTGCCCGTCACGCCTACGGGGGAGATCACCCTGTACATACATGGAGCGGGCAAAGCGACGGACGTCGAAGGACCGATCGCCGAACGCGTGAAGCTGGGCGAAACTGTGATGGCGGTTGACATCCGAGGGTTGGGCGAGACACAGGGCGGCGTGCTCGGTGACCGCGACGACAAATTGGGGCTCGAGTGGAAAGATGCCTTCGTCGCCTATCTGCTGGGCACCTCGTATCTGGCGAAGCGTGCGGAGGATGTTCTGGTGTGCGGACGCCTGGCAGCCACCTATGGCCGCACTGCTGCGCGCAAAGTGAACCTTGTTGCGGTGGGACAGGCAGTGCCTGCAACCCTGCACGCCGCGGCACTGGAGCCTGGCCTGTTCCAGAAGGTGACGCTGCGCGGCGGATTGCGCTCGTGGTCCGAGGTGCTCTCCGCACCGTTGGCCGAGAACCAGCTTGTCAACGTCGTTCACGGCGCCCTGCGCGTGTATGACCTGCCCAATCTGCTGAACACATTGCCAGCCGACCAGGTGTCCGTAGTCGAACCTCTTGTGCTGCCGTCCCTTTGATGCAACATCGCCACAGTGGAAAGGATCAAGCATGCGAAAGCAGTGTATAGGTCTGTGCTTCTTGATGATGGGAGCGTGGTCGTTCGCTGAGACAGCGGAGGATATCCTGCGACGCGATTGGTTGCGACAAGCTGAGTTGCGCTTTTCCGAGGAGCCGAACCTGCGAACAACGAAGAATGCAACCACGTGCGCGGCGGATGCAGCCGGGGCTGTTGACGGGATTGTCAATGAACTCTGGGGTATGCACACCGGGATGGAAGAAAATCCGTGGTGGCAAGTCGACTTGCTGAAACCTGTCCGACTTGATCGTGTGGTGATCCACAACCGGTCGGGTGATTTTTCCGCTCGTCTCGCTACACTTCAAGTGTTGTTATCGGTGGACGGCAAAGCGTGGCGAAACGTGTACCGACATTCGGGAGCCAAGTTCGGCAATGGCGATGCAGCGCTCGCAGTTCCTTGCACGGGAAGCGAGGCCCGTTACGTCCGTGTGCAACTGGCGGCCAAGCAGTATTTGCATCTCAACGAAGTGCAGGTTTTCGCCGTCGGTTCACAGGAGAATGTCGCACTGCATAAGCCCGCAAACCAGTCGAGCCTTTCCGAGTGGTCAGCGGACCATTTGTCGGTTCGTGCGGCAAAGAGCCTGGTTGATGTGGCACAGGAGTCACTGACGCGTGGCGAAAAACTGGCGACGGCATTGCACGGGGTCGGTGTGGACACCGCAATTTTTTCCGCCGAGGCGGCTAACCTGAAGCAGCGTCTGTCTGAGGCGAAGGGGCTTTCAGCTGAGGCGCAGCAGGAGCTTTACTTTGAGGTGAGGCAAAGCGTTCGGGCGCTGTCGCTGAGCAATCCGCTGCTGAGTTTCGACAAATTGCTAGTGACTAAGCAGCTCGAGCCGGGCTGGATATACCACATGTCCGATCAGTATCTGGGCTGGTGGTCTCGTCCCGGCGGCGGCATCTTCGTGCTGGAAGACTTCAAGTCTGGAAGACCCAAGGAGACCTGTCTGACAGGAAGTTTCGCTGAGGGCTGTTTCCAGCGCCCGATGCTCTCTTGGGACGCGAAGCGCATCGTCTTTGCTTACTGCCGGTTTCATCCGGGGCTGGCGGAGAAACGCGACAAGGTGACGAAGTCTGATTTGCCCGAGGATGCTTTCTACCACCTCTACGAGATGGCTATCGATGGATCAGGTGTGAGGCAACTCACCTTTGGCAAGTACAATGATTTCGATGCGCGCTATCTGCCCGACGGGCGGCTCGTGTTCCTGTCCACGCGTCGCGGCTGGCAGACACGCTACACGGATGAGGATGTGTCCAAGACGGTTTCGAATCCGGAGCTTCCTGAGTCCTATGTGCGCTGCGGCGGCGATGCCTACCGGCCCGTGGCTGTCTACACGCTGCACACAATCAAGGCAGACGGTTCAGAGATGAGTACGATCTCGCCGTTCGAGATGTTCGAGTGGACTCCGTCCGTTGCGGCCGACGGCAGCATCATCTACGCGCGTTGGGACTACGTTGATCGCAACAATATGCCGTACATGGGGCTGTGGCGTGTGAATCCCGATGGCACGCAGCCCATGCACGTGTTCGGCAACTACACGGAGAGGCCGCATACGATGTTTGAGGTACGCCCCATTCCCGGCTCACGTAAATTTGTGTTTACGGCGGGGGCACACCACGCGAATACGGGTGGCTCGCTGGTGCTGTTGGACGTTACACGCGGCGAGGATGGGCTAGAGTCGATGACGCGACTCACGCCCGAGGTGCCTTTCCCTGAGATCGACACCACCGGAGAGGGGGGGCATTGGCTGCGTCACTATTACACCTCGCCGTGGCCGCTTTCAGAGACGTTCTTTCTGACTGCATGGAGTCATCGAGGTCTGCTGACCCATTTTCACAAGAACGAGGATGGCATCGGCCTGGGCGTCTATCTTTACGACGCCTTCGGCAATCTGGATCTGCTCTGCGCTGACGAGCGGTTTCAAGTTCAGCATCCGATCCCGGTTATGGCTCAGCAACCGCCTCCGGTGATCGCGAGTCGTCTGGAAAAGGGAAGGCCGAAAAAAGGTTGTTTCCTGCTGACTAACGTTTACAACAGCCGTCACCCGATGCCCCAAGGTACGGCCATTAAGCGGTTGCGCGTCGTTGCTGTGCCACCCAAAACACAGCCGGACATGAATGCGCCGGAAATCGGACTGACACGAGACGACCCGGGCAAGTGCGTGCTGGGTACGGTACCGGTGGAAGCGGATGGCTCGGCCAATTTCGAGGCGCCATCGAATGTGACGCTTTTCTTTCAAGCATTGGACGAGGAGGGCGTGGTGGTGCAAACCATGCGTAGCGCGGTTTCGCTGCAGGCCGGACAAACATGGTCGTGTGCGGGTTGCCACGAGGCGAAAAACCAGAATGCGGGGGTTGCGCCCAAACCGCAACAACCGTCGGCCTCGCGTCGCGAACCGTCTGAAATCACACCCGAGGCAGAGGGCAGCTGGCCGTTCCGGTTCGACCGACTGGTGCAACCGGTATTGGCGAAGACATGCGTGCACTGCCACACTGGCGCACAAGGCCGGCCATTTGCATTTTCGGACGATGCGCGCGCTTCCTGGAAGATTCTAGCGGATGCCGGCAAAAATCCCGTGCGCGGGTTGGTTAAGCGCCAGTACATGCGCGGCGAATCATTGCCAGGGTCTAGTATCGCCGCCCAGAGCGACTTACTGCCGCATTTGCGAGTTCTGAGGCAGAAGAACGAGATTACGGCTGATGCTTTCAGTCGGTTGGTTCTGTGGTTGGGCATCTACGGTCAATATGAGGGGCACTTCAACACGTGTCAGGAAGAGGAGTTGCTTGCGCTTCGCAAAGAATGGTCTGAGCTCAGGTTGATCGACGGGGCGCATTGAGCTTGAGCATCGCCAATGAAACGTTTAAAATCGAACAACAATCATGAAAAACTTATGAAAAAAAACACGTTCTCCCTTTTCTTTTCTTTCGTAACCTTATGTTCCACGGCCACCCTCGCCGACGTGGCACTGCCGCCGGTCATCTCCGACCACATGGTGCTGCAGTGCGACACGTCAGCGCCGATATGGGGTCTCGCATCGCCGGGCGAGGCGGTTTCAGTAACTATCGCGGGCCAGACGAAGACAGCGACAGCTGATGCAAAAGGCAATTGGAAGGTGACTCTCGATCCTTTGAAAGTCGCCGAGGGACTCACGCTTGTCGTGACGGGAAAGAATACGATCACGGTTCGAGATGTGCTTGTTGGCGAGGTCTGGCTTGGCTCCGGCCAGTCGAACATGGACATGCACGTCAACAGCTACACCAATAACGACCCCGTTTTAGCGAAAGCGGCGTCGCTGACATATCCGAAATTGCGCCTGCTCCACAAGGGCCGCAAGGGTTGGGAATTGGCCACGCCCACGAACAATATCCAGTTCTCCGCGCTCCTCTTCGCATTCGGCGTTCCACTCCAGAGAGAGCTGGGTGTGCCCGTCGGAATCATGGTCGGCGCGGTGGGCGGCACGCCGTCTGGGTACTGGCTGGCCGAGGAGATGTACCGCAGTGACGCCGTGTGCCAGGAGCAGGCTAAAGAATTCGCCAAGACCTACGACTTTGAAGCGGCGCAGAAGAAGTATCAGGAGCAGCTTGCAGCATGGAAACTGGAGTCGGAGAAGGCCAATCAGGAAAAGGGTAAGGCGCCGCGTCCGCCCACAGCCCCGGCGAAGGCAGGCGAGTCTTCTGGCCGCATCGGGAACCTGTACGAAGCGCACGTCCGGCCCTATGTACCCTTCGCAATCCGTGGCGTGCTCTGGGATCAGGGCGAAAGCGGCACGGCGATTACCGGCGTAGATCAGTTCAATGTGATGGGCGCGCTCATCAAAGGCTGGCGAAAAGAGTGGGGGCAGGACTTCCCGTTCCTCTATGTTCAGAAGACAAGCGGCGGCGGCACCGCGTGGGATTTAGACAATCCGGTGACAAAGAGCGCGAGCAAGTTCAGCCCGCTGCCCAAGCAGGTTCCAGCAAACAACGAAGGTCTTTATCGCGAGTTGCACATCAAGATCCAACAGCATCCGAAGACCGCGATGGTCACGAGCACCGACCTCGGCAGCGGCACGCATCCGACGAACAAGGCTGGCTACGGCGAGCGCGCCGCCCGCGTGGCGCTGGGCTTCGTTTACGGCAAGGCCGTCGAGATCAGCGGCCCGCTGTATGCGTCGCACGCTGTTGAGGGAAATAAGGTCCGCGTGAAATTCACGCACGTCGGCCAGGGTTTGGCAGTGCGTCACAGCGACAAATTGCAAGGGTTTATGATCGCGGGCGCCGACAAGGAATTCGTCTGGGCCGACGCGGTGATCGAGGGAGACAGCGTGGTTGCTTCGAATACCTCCGTGCCAAAGCCGGTTGCAGTCCGCTATGCATGGTCAGGCAATGCTCCGTGGGCGAATCTGTTCAATAAGGACGGGCTCCCCGCGCTGACCTTCCGCACCGACGACTGGAAGTGACAGGAACGGTTCGGCATGAGAAAGTCCTTTTTGACGGCGTCTTTGATATGTGTTGGGCTTGCTGTCACGGCAAGCCTGGGTGGCAACGTTCTGATGCCGTGTGTGGAGGACTACGCGCACATGTGGTGGGCGGATGGTTTCCCCGGACACACGCCTGAGGCGCCGTGGATGCGCGTGATCCAGACGGGCACTTACGCGATGGTTCTGGAGACCGAGACGATGCGCATCCCGCATTTCGGCGCGGTGCCGCCGGGAGTGGGTTACGCCGAGTGCGCAAAGGCGGACAACGGCGCATGGATGCGGCTGCCGCCTGCGGAACTCTCGCTCACGATCACGGTCGAAGGCAAGGCCTACCGCTGCAAGGCGGGCGGGAAATGGACGAACTTCACGGGCCCGCGCTTGATCGATTCGGGACGCTTCGTGCAGCGCGCGGACGTGACGGATCTGGTTTTCATGTCGGATGGGGACGAGCGGCTGAATGCCGAGGCGCGCTTCGAGACCGTGGCATGGCCAGACCGGCTGGGACTGGTTCTGGCGGCGCGGCCTGGTCTGCGCCCCATTCCTGCAGGCGATTCAAGCTTCGGTCGCGTCGGCGGTGGCTTTGGACTGGACGGCTCAAATCATCTCGAGATCCCGCACAGTCCGGACATCGATCCGGAGCAATTCACGCTGGAGTTGTGGGCCTTTGTTCCGACGGACTGCCAAGTGTCCGAGAGAAATCACCCTTGGCTGGTGTGCAAGAACCGCAATGAGGCTGCCGAAGGGAATTATGGCATCGTTATTCTGGGTGGCAATCCGCAGGCGCGGCTGAATATTGGCGGCGGCAGCGCAAACGCTTTCACGGTCGACGCGCGGCCTGGCATGCTGAAGACTGCGGCATGGAATCATTTGGCGATGAGCTATGACGGGGATACGCTGCTGTTCTATGTCAACGGCGAGGCTGCGGGCGGGCGCAAGATCGGTCGAAAGCGTGTGCCCGGGCACGATGGACTGGCGTTTGGACGGCGGCAAGACAACTGCGGGGACGGTTATCATTTCCGAGGCGCGATCGACGAGATCCGGATATATGATCGCGCGTTGTCGCAAGCAGAAGTGCGGGGGAGCTTCGCCACCCCTGAGGCATCAAACCCCGCTTTGAAACCCATCCGCGAGTGGAGTTTCCGCCCAGATGTTCAGTCCTCTCTAACACAGACTCGCGAGCGGTGGAAAGTGTCTTCAATGGATGTTTGTTTGACCACACAAAGGGGCTCGATGTGTCGGCATGCCGACCGGAAAGACGGGGTGTCCTGGGAGTGGCATGAGGATTTTCTGACGCTGGATGCGTGCGACATCCGGGCGTTTACGGAGAGCGGTTTTGGCGCTTCTCTTCGCCGTCTGTTTGGTGAAAAGCCGGTGACGGTGCCGCCGGTAAGGGTGCAGGCGACCGCGTTGCCCGGCGGCGCGCCATGCCCCGTGGCGGTCGATGTCGCGCGCGGCTGGCATGAGGTGAACCTCGACGGTGTGGAACCCAGTGTCCCGCCGGGTGGTGAGAAGAGCCGGAACGATGCCATCGAGCGCGTGCGGCTTGTGCTAGCCAACCCGGCTGACCGTGAGCAGCCGGCGAGGCTGCTGTTCGAAAAGCGCGTCGGCGTGTCTATCACGGGCGTCTCAGCCGTGCTGCGTGATGAGGAGGGACGCCCCACCGGCATTCCCGTGCAGCTCAGCAAGAACTGGCACAGTCGGCCTGAAGGCGGCGTGTATATGGGGCCTTGGTTCCACGGATTCTCGCAGGTGCGTTTGCCGCCTAAATCAACCGTTGAGCTGGAGCTGACGATGGCTTATGGCCACTGGGGCGGGATTCCAGCCGCCTCGCATGCGCAGTTGTGCCTGATCGGGTGGGGCAGCAACCAGCTTTGGGATCAAAGTGCGCTCGGATCGTGGGGAGAGAGTATCTGCTATGAGCCGGATCAGGCTCAGGCGCATGCGGCGGTACTTGACGTGCGTCCGGTGATGGTCCATTCGATGAACAGCAACGCGGAGTGGGGTTGGACGCACAATGTCGGCGGCGGGGATTTCTTCCGGCTGTTCGATGCCGCAGGCCTGCGGGTCTTCCCTTCCCGGATGCGCACGGCCTATATGCGTCAGGGTCCGTGCCTGACCGAAGTGACCTACGCAGGGCAGACGGGACCGGCATTGGCGCACACAGAGACGGTGAGCCTCGGACGCACCGACGATTTGGTCCGCGGCACATACCGCTTGCGACTGGACGTGAAGGCTCCTTTGACTTTTTCGCGTTTCGTCATCTTCCAGATCGGCGCGGACACTTATAGCTACACAGGCGAACGCAAAATGGCTGTCGGTAACGAGACGGGGCTTTTGAAAGAGTGGAACACGCAGTGGGGCGGCGACACATACCGGGCTGCTCCGATGGAATGTGTCGGGCGTGTGCCTTGGGTGTCGCTGCATGAAGCCGCGTCCCGCATGAAGCCGCGTGAAGCAGGCGCTTGGGCGAACCGTGGCATCGTCATCCGTTCATGGCAAGCGAGACTCGGCGGAAAAGAGGCCGGGCCATGGCTGGCTGAGCGCGGCGCGAAGGTGGGCGGCCTCGACACCTCGACTGCAGACATCGTTCCGCCGCCGGGTATTACCTGTCTTGTGCCCGGCGACTTTGTCGAGGCCACCTTCGAACACATCATCATGCCGCAGTTCGCCAAGGACTACTACGGTCCTAACGAGGAACTGCGTTCCGCTTTGAAAGAAGGTGAAAACACTTGGCGCATGATCCGTCGCGAGGCAATCGGGAACGACCGGCGCGTAGTAATGAGGACCGGTACGCTGACGAGCGTGTATCCATCGATAGGTGTGCGTGCGTCCAAGGACTGCGCGGAGCTCACGGTTACAGGCGGCCTTGGTTATGTACCGGTCACCTTCACTGGTCTAACCATGCCGTGTGACTATGGGCTTTCTCTCGATGGGCAGCCGGTCGACCAGAGCGTCCATGGAAACGACTTCTGGCAGACCGACTATGATGCTGCCACGCGGCAATGGCAACTGACCTTCAACATCCCATTTTCCTCCGGCAAGTCTCATACGGTGCGACTGATCTCGAAGCAGTGAAGTGGATCGGCGTCGAAGGATCGCGCGCATTCAGAACACGCGGTCGAATTTCGCGCACTTCATGCTTGGAGAAGGTGAGTCTGTTCAGAGTAACCGCGACGGGTTCCGTTTCGAGTTCGGGCCATTTTTTTGCACCTATTTCTCCAAACAACCAGATTGAAAGTCTTAAGGGGACTGAGGCGGTTGAGGGGTCGTAATTCGATATTCACAAAACGCCGTTGCGCGGCAATGTCGGAAAAAAAGGGCGTATCAGGATATATGGACAAACAGGCTTGCTTTGGAATGGGTGATCATGAAACAAATGATACCATATCACGACCCGGGGCATGGGACGTCGAGAGATCTTCACTGATGACCAAAAACGGACGAGGAATCGTATCCTGTTGTGTCAAATTGAAAAGACGCCGTAGCGCGGGAAACGGTTGAGTGCTTGCCTCAAAGATGCCATGCGGTATTCCGCTTTTGTTGTTGTGGAACCGCATGAAGCGCGGACGTTACTTCGGAGGGGCTACGCCGCAAAATGACACCGTGTTTTTTAAGGAGTTTCTGATGAAAAGTCTGTTTGCCTGTTTCAATCGCGCCTGCGTGTCTTTGATGGTTGTTTTTTCTTGGCGCTTCGCTGCCGCTGAAGTGCGTGTGACATCGCCGGACGGGAAGATTGCGGTGGTGGTTTCCGATAGCGGCGGCGTGCATTACCGCGTCGAGGTGGATGGACAGCCGCTTCTGAATCCTTCCCGACTGGGGTTGGAGTTCTCATATGGGGTCAAACTAGGGCCGACAGCGACGATCGAAAAGTCGGAGACCTCTGATTACAGGGGGTATTGGGACAACCGTTTCGGCAAACGGCGGGTGGTCCGTGACCGCTGGAACCAACTCAGTGTCACCCTTTTCGAGAAGGGGCTGACGGAGCGCAGGTTCGGCGTGATCGTGCGCGTGTATGACGACGGCGTTGCCCTGCGATACGACTTGAACGCGTCATCGAAGCTCGACACCTTCATCTTGTATCACGAGAAGACCGAATTCGTCTTTGCAGGCGACTATCGCTGCTGGGCGGGTGAACCGTCCGCCTGCGCGGAGAACCCATATCCGGAGGGGCGGCTGAGCGCGATTCCGAGGAGCGACACGAACGGCGTCTACCGCAGCACGCTGCCGCTCGTGGTTCAGACGCCGCAGGTGTGCGTGGCGCTAGCCGAGTCGGACTTGCTCGATTGGGCCGGGATGTTTGTGACGGGGACAGGGACGCCGGCGGTGCGGGTTGCGCTGGCCCCGCGAGGGGACGGGCAGGGGTGCGTGGTCTCACAGGTGCCCCGCATGAGTCCGTGGCGCGTGTTGATGATTTCGCGGTCTGCGGCTGAACTGGTCGGCTCCGACCTGATCGCCAATCTGGCGACGCCGAGCCAGATCCAGGATACGTCGTGGATCAAGCCCGGCACGTGTGCGTGGGATCCGTGGTGGACCGGACTGAACCCTCATCTGCCTGAATACACGGGCGTCTGGTCGCGGGGCGACACGCAAGCGCACAAGGAGTACATCGACTTCGCTGCTGAGATGGGGTGGCCGTATCAATTGGTCGACTGGTACTGGTACGAAAACATGTCTACGTATGAGGTCGCCCTCAATCTGGGAGGAAAGAATCCCGGAAGTCTGCCGGTTGATTTCACCAACTGCGTGCGACAGGTGAATCTGAATGCGCTGATCGAGCATGCAAGAAAACGCGGCGTACGTCTCATGGTTTGGCTCCACTCATACGATCTTGAACGGTATGGGGTCGAGCGGGCGTGCGAACTTTTTTCGAAGTGGGGGGTGGCGGGACTTAAGGTCGATTTCATGAACAGCGACAGCCAGGAGACTGTGGCGTGGTATGAGAAAGTTGTTTCAGCGGCCGCGCGCCATAAGTTGCTGATCGACTTCCACGGTGCATACAAGCCGACCGGTCTGGCTCGCACGTGGCCCAACTACATCACGCAGGAGGGCGTACTCGGCAACGAGTACAATAAACTGGAGGGAAACAGGTGTACGCCGCTGCACACGGTGACTTTGCCATTCACGCGGGGTCTGCTAGGACCGATGGATTTCACGCCCGGCGGTTTCATCAATGTGCCGGTCGACCGGTTCACGATCACGCAGCCCACGCAGGTCATGGGCACGCGCGCGCGTCAGCTCGCGATGCCTGTGATCTATCTGAGTCCGCTGACCGTATTCTGCGATAGCCCCGCCAACTACCGCGGTGCTGCGGGGATCGAGTTCTACCGCGATCTGCCGACGGTGTGGGATGAGACCGCCGTGCCATCGGCCGAGATTGCCCGTCACATCGTGGTCGCACGCCGTTCAGGGGACCGTTGGTGGCTGGCGGCGATGAACGGCAATGTCGCGCTGAAGGTGCGCGTGCCGCTGAGTTTCCTTGGAGCAGGGAACTGGTCCCTGCACAGTTTCGCTGACGCGCCAGACGCTGCTGCTGCGCCCACGCATGTGGCCGAAAAGACGGCGAACGTTACATCCGCTGATGCGGTCGAAGTTGATTTGGCCCCGGCCGGCGGTTTCGCTGCGACGCTTTCGAAGCCGTGATGCCGGACGTGACTCTGTTGCGGGGAGAGCCGAATGTGGACTTTGAAAAACGTGTTACTAACAGGAATTGTGGCTGTTTCGACGCTCGCTGTGTCTGACGGGGTTCCGCAATGTGCGGTGCCGGCGGTCGAGCGGATGGCCGCGTTACCGGAACCATTGGACGTGCGGAACTGGTCAATGGTTGCGCGGCAGTATTACGGGCGGGTGTTCGACCCCGCGGCAACGGGCACCGGTTTCCCTGCGGTTCAGGTCGATGCGGCCAGCGGTGGTTTCCGCATGAAAAGCTATCTCGATGGCGACCCCCAACAGGAGTCGATGGTCTGTTTGGGTGGCGTTCTCGGTATGCGTCTGGCCGGCCTCGACGCGCGCGCGTGGCATGGCTTCGATTTCGTTCAGGCGTGCAAGGCGTGGTTCGATCCAGAGACCGGATTCTATCGGCATACGCCAGGCCAGCGGGGCGGTGAGATTCATGGGGACATTTACGGATATTGGCCTGCGCTCCAAGGCATGCTGTTCGCCGCCCTGTGGCCCGGCGATGCGGATTTTGTGCGTCACCGCGAGGCGGCTATCCAGTCGTTCGACGTGATCGCGAAAGGATGCGGCTGTCCAGGCAAGGCCGATTTCGACGTGTTGGGCTGGAATCTCAAGAACGCATGTCCGGGAGGACGCAAAGAGCCGATGAATCGTCTCAGCCACGCGCCGACAGTTGCTTGGGCGCTGATGGTGGGGGCGGAGTTGCGGCAGGACGCCGCCATGGCGGAGAGGGCGCGGGCGGCGCTGCGGTGGCAGTTCGCGCAGAACAGCGGCCGATACGAGATGACCTTTCTCCCCGTGGCGGTCACAGCCGCCCGTCTGAACTGCATGTCTGGAGGCATGCAGAATCCTCTCGACCTCGGCGCCGCGCTGAAGGTCTGGTTTGGCGATTATCCCGACGGCACTAGCACATGGGCAATCACATCGGGTACGCGTTGCCAGGGTATCACCTGTGACGGCCTTGACGGCGCGCGGTGGGGCCGGGACGGTTTCTATGCGTTTACGATGGGTTCGTTGCAAGGACCTTCTTGGCTTGTGCCGGTAGCACGGTACGAGCCGCGTTATGCGCGAGCCATCGCCAAGTATGCGCTGCATGCGGCCAACTCGGCGAGGCTTCTGCAGGGCTACGGGCTGACGGACGTGCAACAGGATCACGCAGCGTGGAAGCGAAAGGACGATCCGGAGCGGCTGATGTTCTATGAAGGACTGAAGGCTTGGTCGCCCGATCCGTCGCACGGCTACTCGCCTTACGCCACAGGCGACCCGATGTTGCTGGGCTGGGGTAACGGTCGCACGAAGATTCCGCCTGTGGAGTATCTGGCGCGGCGCGACGCGGAATTCTCCAGCGGATGCGGTAATATTGCGCTCTACATGGGCAATCAGGTGGGCTTCCTCGGCGGCATCCTGCGACTCACGGATATGCCCGGCGTGCTGGCGTGGGACTGTCTGGCGACCGACTGGTATCATGGACCGGCATGGCCCACTTGGTTGGTTTATAACCCCCATCTTATGGCTCACACGGTTGACCTGCCTCTGCGCAACGACGAAGTTTTCTTCGATCCGGCGACTGGCGGAGGAGTGGATGTCATGCGGGTTTCGGACCGTGTGGGACGCGTGACCCTTGCGGCGGACGCGGCGCACGTGTTCGTCTCGATTCCCGCGACCGAGGTGATCGTGCGTCAATCGAACGGGTGTGTCACTGCGCGGGGACGCGTGATCGCCTTCTCCAAGAGCCGCTAGAACTCGGCCGTCTGAGATCGCCGGTAGTTGGCTGGGGTGAGGCCGTAGTGGCGTTTGAAAAGGCGGTGGAAATGGCTAAGGCTGTCGAAGCCGAGTTCAGCGGCCACGGCGGCGATTTTTGCCTCCGGTGCGGCCAGCAGGCGCATGGCCTGCCTCAGACGCAAGCGATTGATGAACTCGGTGGGCGTTTCCCCGTAGAAGTGCTGGAAGCTTTTGCAGAGGTGGCTGGGATGACAGGGGCAGCGTGCGTGGAGCCGGTGCGGCGCGTTTTTCAGGGAGGACCAGCTTTCGGCCTCGTCGCGCAATTTTGCAAGCCACGCGGGCGGCAGGGGCTTGGCACGCTCCTGCGTGTGCGGATTCAGGAGGTAGCCTGCAAAAAGCTGGGCGGCAAGAACACGGGCCATCAAGGTGCTGGTTTCTGGAGAGACAGCCTGCTCGTTACTGATGCTTTCCATCTGCAGCATCAGGCTGCGCGCCTCATCAGGCTGCAACAGGAAACTGGGCGCTTCAGGAGCGGTGTTGAAGCGGTGCAGGATTGCTGGGGTGCAAAGGTAAGACATGAGTTCGGTGATCACGGATGAGGCGAGTACCAGACTGGCAAAGAGGGTGCGCTCGGAGTTGACGGGCAAAAGACGGTGGAGGTCATAGGGGCGAACAAAGACCAGCGAGCCCGGCGGCAAGATGTGGTGACTGCCATTCACTTCGTGCAGCAGGTAGCCTTTGATCAGCAGAAGCACCTCCGCGAACTCGTGCAAATGGAAGGACTGGATTTCCTCCGCATTCAGCAGAAATCCGAGTTTGTGCAGGTGAGGGAAGCTGTTCATGGCGTAAACCTCGCCATCCTGCAGCATGTAGAGAAATACGGCGGTGCGGATTTCGCTCAGGAATCGCTCCTGTTGAACGGTGAAAAGCTGGGGCTGTTCCTCATTCTTCATGATGCAAATATAGAGCACGTTTATGGAAAATCAAGAACAATCTTATTCACTGGCGTTTTCGCGGGTGACAGCGTACTCTTAAAGTGTGTTATGCGTTCCGAAGATGGTGTATAACGAAAGGATCGGTCCATGCCTGACTATGACGTGTTGAAGACGGCGATGAAGAGCGGTAAGGTTGCGGATGTGCGCAAACTCGTTGAGGCCGCGTTGGCCGAGGGCGCAGCAGCGCAGGATATTTTGAACTGTGGGCTGCTTGAGGCGATGAGTGAGGTTGGACAGCGATTCAAGAAGAATGAGGTTTTTGTTCCCGAAGTTCTGGTGGCGGCGCGCGCGATGAAAGCTGGCACTGAACTGCTCAAGCCGCATCTGATCAAAGCGGGTGTTCATGCGGTGGCGACGGCGGTGATGGGCACAGTCAAAGGCGACCTGCATGACATCGGAAAGAACCTGGTCATCATGATGCTCGAAGGAGCGGGTTTCGCTGTCATTGACGCCGGCGTTGATGTTTCCCCCGATAAATTTGTAGCTTTGGCCAAGGAACACAACGCGAAGATCGTTGGTTTGTCTGCGCTGCTGACGACCACCATGCCAAGCATGAAGGGTGCTGTTGAAGCCATCCGTGCGGCTGGCGTGTCCGCCAAGGTGATCATCGGCGGTGCGCCGGTGACACAGGCTTATTGTGACGCAATCGGCGCGGACGGCTATTCTCCTGATGCCGCGTCGGCTGCGGAGCTTGCCAAGCGGCTGATCGCCTGAACCTTCTAGGTCGGGCAAAGTATGTGAGGTGAACCCAACGCGCGGACTCTGACGTCCGCCGATTAGGGGTATTGTCTCCTGTTACGTGACGTCTGAGCTCTGACTCCTGCTTAATCCATCTCGAAGGGTTCCCCATGACTGGTAAAGAGATTTTGCTCAAATCAGTGAGGAATGAACTCACTCCGCGGCCGGCATGGGTGCCTTTCGTTGGCGTTCACGGCGGTCAGCTTATCGGCGTTACAGCATCCACTTATCTGCGCTCCGCCGAACTAATCGTCAAAGGCCTCAGCGAGGCGGTTGCACTTTATGAACCTGACGGAATCCCGATGCTGTTCGACTTACAGCTTGAAGCAGAGGCGCTGGGGTGCGAGTTGGCGTGGGCTGATGAGACGCCGCCGTCGGTGAGGACGCATCCGCTCGAAGGCAGCGGTTCACTTGCCAAGCTGCCGCCCTTTGATCTGTCTGTCGGTCGTCTGCCAATCGCCTTTGAGGTGACGCGCCGCATGCGAGAACTGGTGGGGGAGCGCGTGGGTCTTTACGGGCTTGTGTGCGGACCTTTCACGCTGGCGATGCACCTGATGGGGAATGACCTTTTCATGCAGATGTACGACCATCCTGAGTACGTGAAGGCTGTGGTGGGCTACGGTGCTTCCATCGGCACCAAGATGGCGCAGGCGTACATCGACGCTGGCGCGGATGTGATCTCCGTGGTCGATCCTATGACCAGCCAGATTTCTCCCGAGCACTTTACAGAGTTTGTTGCGCCGTACGTGAATCAGATCTTCGATGTCGTCCGCGAGCGGGGACATTACTCGTCGTTGTTTGTCTGCGGCGATGCCTCTCGCAATTTGGGGGAAATGTCGAAGACGTCCTGCGACAATCTGTCGATCGATGAGAACATTCCTCTTGGACTGTTGCGCGACCATTCCCGCACGACGGGCAAGAGTTTCGGTGGCAACTTGAAACTGGCTTCGGTGCTGCTGTTCGGCGACGAAGACGACTGCCGCCTTGACGCCATACGGTGTATCGATGTGGCGGGTGGAGCGGGTTTTGTGCTTGCACCTGGCTGCGACCTGCCTTATGCCGTTCCGCGCGAGAATCTCATCGCGGTTTCGGAGATGGTGCACGACAGTTATAAGCGTGAGATCTGCAAGCGCACAATCATTGCGAAGGAGCTCAGCGCGGCGGCTTGCGACCTGCCGACCGATTACCGGGCGCTGAAGCACGTGGTAATCGACGTGGTGACGCTGGACTCTGCCTCGTGCGCTCCTTGTCAGTATATGATGGACGCAGTGCATCGCGCAGCTGTCGCTGTCGGCCAGCCGGTGGTGGTGAAAGAGCATCGGATTTCGGCGCGAGAAGGGATCGCTGCCATGCAGAGACTGGGCGTTAAGAACATACCGACCATCTGCATTGACGGACAGATCGCGTTCGCATCGATCATACCTGACCAGCGGACTTTGGTCTCGCGGATCGAGCGGTCGATTCAGGCGAAGGGCTGAATAGGGGGCAGACAGGGGACCGGCCCATCCGAAAGAGGAATGTCTCATGTCTACAACGTGTCCCATCTGGCTGGTGGTTGGTTTTCTCGGCGCTGGTAAAACGACTCTGTTGCGCAGGCTTGTTCATGCGACACTGGGGCGACGGTTGGTCTATGTCGTCAATGAGTTCTCTGCCGTAGACGTAGATGCTGGACTGATTGAACGAGAGGGTGGTGTGGCGATCGGTGTGCCCGGCGGCAGCATTTTCTGCCATTGCCTGATTACCGAGTTTGTTGACGTTTTGCGGCGTATAATCGACGGGGTTCCAGGGCGAGACGGCGTGGTTTTTCAGCCCGAAGGTGTCGTAATTGAGGCTAGTGGCATGGCGGACCCGCGTTCGATGCGTCGATTGCTTGTGGAGAGCGGTCTCGATCATTTGTTTCATGTGGCTGGTGTTACGGCTGTGGTTGATCCAGGCACGCTTATGAAGCTTTTGCTGGTTTTGCCGAACATACGTGGGCAGGTCGAGTCTGCTGATCTCGTGTTGCTTAATAAAAGCGATCTGCATTTACCTGAGGCCATCGAAAAGGTCCAGAATAAGATACGGTCCTTACGCCACAGTGATCCGGTGCACACAGAGTGTGGTAGATCCCAGGATCGTATTGGCCGACGGAAGATCTGCGCGGGCCTCCGAGGTTGATGCCGCGTTCGGTCTCTGTAAAGACCCGCATTACGATCGCGAAACCGTAACCTTTCAGAACAAGGTCGGCTGCGGTCAGTTGTTTGCAGCCTTTGACGGCTGCGATGATGAACTTTATCGGGCCAAAGGCTTCGTGCTTACGACGCAAGGCTGGAGGTATGTTGATTGGAGTGCGGGGAAGTTGTCAGTGGAAGAGATTTCGCCGGGTGCCATATCCATATCGGCGCTTGTCATGATCTGGAATCCGGCAACTGAATGCAAGGTAGCTAAAAGACTTCGGGAATTAGCATCTGGAAGGAATTGAAAGAGGGACGAAAAAGCGCGATCAATTACTTCGCATAATATATGTTATGTAAACTAACATCCGGGCAGCGACAAACACCGTCATCACTGACGTTCCTTTTGAACGATCTCGGCAAGCTTTTCAAAACGCGGCATCGTATACGCATAGAACTGCTTCCACCCTTTGCACAGGTAACTGAGCGAAGACGCCGGGCCAGAACGATGTCCGACGCGATTCTTTGGGCAGTCACCCGCGCAGTACTTGAAATACGGGCAACAACCGCACACGGCGTCAGTTTGTCCCTTGCGCGCTCCGAACGTCTTAAAAACCTCAGATTCAGCCATCTCTTCCCAGCTATGCGTCAGAATGTTTCCCAAACGCAACTCCGGTAAGACATGAAAGTCACAGGGGTAAACATCCCCGTTGTACTCCACGACGAAGTATTGGCGACAATCCAGTCCGCCTGTGCAGCAAATGTCGCGCCCGGTAACCAATTTGGCGATGACGGTATCAAAAAGGCGAACCGAAATTTTACGGGTATCCTCCGCATACCACCGGTCGAATATCGCGCATAAAAAACTCCCCCACTCTTCCGGCGTGACACAGTAGGGGGCCACGCTCCCCTGCCCGTCAAGTTCCACGCACTCGATGAACTGCAGGAAATTTGCCCCAATCTCCTTGACGAGATAATCGTAGATCTCTACGGGATGGGCAGCGTTGTGTTTGCTGACGAGCGTCAAAATATTGTACTCGGCTTCGTTTCGTTTGAGACAGGCGATCCCTTCCAGCACTTTATTATGCGAACCATGGCCCTCCACATCCTTGCGTGCAGAGTCATGAAAGGCTTCCGGACCGTCCAAACTGACCCCCGTAAGGAAGCGATAAGCCTTAAACTGCCGTGCCAACCGATCGTTGATCAGCACGGCGTTTGTTTGGATGGCGTTCGACACATCTGACCCGCGACGCGCATAGGCCATCTGAAGGTCCGTGACGCGCTCGTAAAAAAGGCTCCCCATCAAAAGCGGCTCCCCACCCTGCCAAACGAACGAATAAACGGGCTGGCTCGTGCTCAAATAACTGCGCACGAGCCGCTGCAGAACCTCCTCCGACATCCGGTGTACGGGTGTTTCAGGATAAAGGCTGGCCCTGTCCAAATAAAAACAGTAGTCACACCGCAGGTTGCAGTCGGCCGAAGCAGGTTTGATAAGAAGCGAGTAATTCACGCATCGTTCCTGTCACTCACGCATACATCATGCGTTTCAGTTCGATGACGCGTTTCGCAACTTGCGAAGGAGTCACTTTTTCAAGCCGCTCCAAACTGAACCCTTCGACGCTGAATGAGGCCAATACGCTCGCATAGACCAGCGCCTCCCTCAGCGTCGTTTCATCCGTTTTTCCGGCCTCCGCCAGAAACCCCATGAATGCACCGGCGTAAGAGTCTCCAGCCCCGGTCGGGTCGATCAGGCTCTGTACAGGATAGGCCGGCACAATGAAAATCCCTTTTTTCGAGAACAGCAAAGCGCCGTGCTCTCCTTTTTTAACAATCACATAAGAAGGGCCCATTTTCAGAAGAACTTCGGCGCAATCGCGCAGATTCCATTTGCCGGTCAGCATCCGCGCCTCGCCGTCGTTCAGCGTCAACAAATTAACTCGTTTGATCACCTTCAGGAGCGCTGGCCGCGCAATGTCGATCCACAGGTTCATGGTGTCCAGCGCCACAAATTTCGCGCCTTCCGACTGCTTGAGAACGTGCAGCTGCAGTTGCGGCTGAATGTTTCCCAGCAGAACGAAAGGCGCCCGTTTGTAGGCCGGAGGAAGGGCCGGCTTGAAATCAGCGAACACGCCGAGTTCCGTCTTGAGCGTTGTCCGTTCGATCATGTTTTCATCATAGCGGCACGCCCAACGAAAGGTCTGTCCCGGCATACGCTGAACGCCCGAAAGGTCCGTTCCGAACGTCTTCCAGCGAGCCTCGAACGAAGCGGGAAAATCGTCGCCCACCACCCCCACCGCGCCGGCCTTGGCGAAGAATGCTGCCGCAGCAGTCGCGAACGGCAGCGAACCGCCCAAGAGATCCTTTCGGTCGCTTTCGCGCGTCTGGATATCGTCAATTCCAATCGAACCGACAATCCACAAATCCACTGATGCGTTAGACTTTTTCATGATTCCTCTGTTCCTCATTTTCGATATGCTGAAGCAACCCTTCAAGCGCCAAAACATAACCGGCGCCTCCGAAACCCATCACTTGGCCGACACAGACGGCGGCGGTCAAACTTCCATGCCTGAACGTCTCCCGCTTGTGTGTGTTTGACAGGTGCACCTCGACTGCCGGTACGCCACAAGCCGCCAGCGCGTCGCGCACGGCCACGCTGGTGTGGGTGTACGCCGCAGGGTTGATCACAATTCCGGCGTATACACCGCGCGCGGAACCGATCGCTTCCACTAGCGCCCCCTCGAGGTCGCTCTGAAAGGCAGTCACCTCCACGCCTATTCCTGTTGCATACTCACGCACGCGCTCAATGATGCCATCGAGCGTTTCCACGCCATAGATGGAGGGTTCGCGTGTCCCGAGCAACTTAAGATTCGGACCATTCACTACCAAGATCTTCATGGTGATTCTCCTTGCCCGCTTCATCGGAGCGCGCAGCCAAAACAACCGCAATCGATGCGGCAGCCACGGTCAAGAACCGGCCGTCGCGCGTCCGCACGGTCAGCCGTCCGCGCATCACATCGCGTCCGACAACCAGACCTTCAACGTTTTCATACTCCGCACAACTTACGACACTGCCGCTTTCGGGCAGATGTTCGCCGGCATCACGGTACTGCTCGTACTCGAACCTCAGACAGCACTTAAGCCGACCGCAACTCCCGTTAATAGAGACTGGATTGAGAGACATCTCCTGCGCTTTTGCCATGCGCACGTTGACGGGTTGAAACTGACGCTGCCAGGAGCAGCAACACACTGACCGACCACAAGGGCCGATGCAACCGATCAGTGCCGCTTCATCACGCACTCCCACCTGCCACAGATCCACATGCGTTTTGAAATCGCGCTGTAGCTGTCCGATAAAACGGCGTAAGTCGACCGGAACCTGCGCGACATAACGAATAAAAAACCGTTCTCGTCCATAGGAAAACCGCGTGTGCAAGAGTTTGACATTCCCCTTTTCCCGGCTGACTGAAAGCGCAAAGGCGTGTTTCGCCTTCTCAGCCAAAGCGGCGTTCTCCTCCAGGTGTTTTTCATCATCGTCTGCCTTCTTGCGTACCACGCGGAACGCAGGCGCCTTCTCGTTGTCGTTGGGATTCTCATTGATGCCGAACAACTCAAGAACAACGCCGAGATCAAGGCCGTAGTCCAGTTCCACCTGACAGGTGTCGCCTGGCATCAGAGACAGCGCGGGCGAAACCCGACAGACAAAAATGCCGTTCTCAGGCATCCGTATGCGTGCGACAGTCTGCATTCAACAAGTCCTATGCAACCCCATGGTTCATGCGGTCAAGGGCGTAGGCCAACAGAGTTTCCTCTGAAAGGTTGCGCTCCATCTGTCTCGCCAGCTCCTCCACCGCGTTAAGGTTATAAATCACCTGCGCCAGCGTCAGGCGCGACACCCGCTCCTTCAGCACATCCACCTTGCTGCGCGTAAAAATCAGCGAGTCGTCACCGCATGCCTTCAGCACGACCATATCGCGGAACCAGCGCATCAGCGTCAACAAGAAATCGTTTCGCAACTCTCGATAGCGCGCGCTCACCTTGGCATCAAAGACCTCGTTATCATCGTCCACCTTGTCGCCTGCGCCCTCTTCCTTCACCAGCTGCTCGGCTTTGATCTTGATATCTGCCAGGACGCTGAACAGGAGGTTGGACATCGCCAGCCTCTCCAGCGGCTTGCCCCAAAGCGGACCGGAAAGCGTTTCGATCACCCTGCTTCTCCAAGGCTCCGACAGCTCGCGTTGAGCGTTGAGATCGATCCGCTGGCAGCGCGAAACAATGGTCGGCAACAATTGCTGAGGCGCATCGGAAAGCAACAGGAACAGCGTCCTCTCTGGAGGTTCCTCTAACGTCTTCAGAAACGCGTTGGCTGAAGCGTCGTTCAGCCGGTCGGCACCGACCAGCACGCCGACCTTCCAGCCTCCGGCCAGCGACGTTTGGGTCACCTCGTGAATCAGTTTCTCGCGTATCTGATCGGCGCTGATGATGCGCGTCTTTTTCTCCGGAAAAACCCAGTGAACATCCGACTCGACCCGCTCGACGACATGTCGGCAGTGATCGCACGTGCCGCACGGCTTGCTGGCGGCAGAGCAAAAGAGCGTCTGTAGAATGCGCAGCGCCAAATCCATGCCGGCGCCGCGCACCGGGCCGACGATCAGGTAACCGTGCGCTGGACGTCCGGCGTCGATCGCTCGCTTCACCATTTCGAACGTGTCGTTCAGTTGCATGGGCACATCAAGCGTTGGGTGACGGCCGTGCGAATGTCGGCCGCCACTTGATTCAGCTCCCGTTCGGCGTTCACGACGACAATACGGTCTGGGTTTTGCTGCGCCAGTTCGCAAAATCCTTTGTGAAGGCGAATATGGAATGCCTCGGCCTCGCACTCGATGCGGTCCGGAGCATCCGATGTCTGTGCCTGCCGCACCAACAGTCGCAGCCGGCTCGTCTTCGGCGAAACGTCCAGCAGCACCGTTAGATCGGGCTTGAGGCCCTTTGTGGCGAAGCCGTTCACCGCACGCAACTCGGACAGATCGAACCCCCGGCCGTAGCCCTGATACGCCATGGTGGAGTCATCGAACCGGTCACAGAGAACCCACGAGCCAGCTGACAACGCGGGTCTGATGAGCCGCTCAACATGCTGCGCACGGCTGGCGAGAAACAGAAGCAATTCAGTCCGATCCGTCGGCGACTCCCCTGCGCCGTTATGCTGCAGCAGTTGTCGGATAGCCTCCCCTGTCGGTGTTCCGCCGGGCTCCCGCGTGACTGTTACGGCGATCCCGCGAGCGCGCAAAAAGTCGGCCAACAAGCGGATATGCGTAGACTTGCCGCACCCCTCAGGACCCTCGAAGGTGATAAATTTTCCGTCGGTCATAAGGTTACAGCTTCTTGAGCTTCTGCCCTTCTTTGGAGTCCCGCACTTCCCAGCCAAGAGCCGCGAGTTCGTCGCGGAGACGGTCTGAGCCCTTCCAGTCTTTATTCGCACGCGCGTCGAAACGCGCTTTCGCCAGAGCCTCAATTGCTGGCGGCAACGATTCGCTCCGCGCCGCGCGTCCGAAGTGAATCAGGCCTAACACCGAGTCCATCGCATCAAATAGAGTCAGCGTGTCGGCTGCGGCCTGTGGCGTCATCGCGCTCTGATGCAGCACACCATTGCTCTCTCGCACCAACGCGAACAGCGCAGCGAATGCTTCAGGAACATTGAGGTCGTCGTTGATCGCATCGGCGAAAGTGAGTTGCGGCGCAACCGCCCAACAAGGCGGCTTACCGCTGGCCGTCGCGGAGCCGGCTCGCGCGGTCAGTGCGTCCACGCACTCATCCACACGCGCCAAAGAACTCCGCGCGGCGTCGAGCGCGTCGAACGTGAAGTTGAGCGGCTGCCGGTAATGGCCATTGATCAGCACATAACGGATCTCGCGTCCGCTCCATCCTTTATCGATCAGATCGCGCAGCGTGAAAAAGTTACCCAGCGACTTGGACATTTTTTCGCCGTTGACGCGCAAATGGGCGCAGTGCATCCAAAGGTTCACGAAAGGCCTGCCAGTGGCCCCTTCCGACTGCGCGATTTCGTTCTCATGGTGCGGAAACAAATTATCAATTCCGCCGGTGTGGATATCGAATGTCTCGCCGAGGTATTTCATGGCCATCGCCGAACATTCGAGGTGCCAGCCTGGGCGTCCCTTGCCCCAAGGAGAATCCCAGACGACATCTCCGTCGTTGGCGTCCCAGCTCTTCCACAGGGCGAAATCCCCATAGCTTTCTTTTTCGTACTCGTCTTGCGCCACGCGCGCGCCGGCCCTCAGACCGCTGAGATCGAGGTGCGCAAGTTTTCCGTAGGCGGGGAGTTTGGCGACGCTGAAGTAGATCGAACCGTCCTCGGACGCATAAGCCAGACCGCGGGCGAACAGCCTGGCGATCAGAGCCAGCATCTCCGGAATATGGTCCGTCGCCGCAGGATACATCTCTGCGGGCTGAATGTTCAGCGTTTTAAGGTCAGCGAAAAAGGCCTGAACGAACGGCGCCGTGAATGTCTTGAGCGGTACGCCCGCCGCTTGGGATCCGCGAATGGTCTTGTCGTCCACGTCTGTCAGATTCATGACCTGTGTGACACGGCAACCGTTAAAAGCGAGCGCGCGCCTCAGGATGTCTTCAAAGGTATAAGCCCGGAAGTTTCCAATGTGGGCGAAGTTATAGACCGTCGGACCGCACGTGTACATTTTCACGTGTCCCGGTTCGATCGGTTTAAAAGACTCTTTCGTGCGCGTCAGACTGTTGTAGAACAGCATCGTCGGTTCTCCTAGAAAAGTGACAGGCTCTGGTGGGCCACCGTGGCCACTGCCATGGCGCTGATTCCCTCGCGCCGGCCCACGGCGTCCATTCCCTCGTTTGTCTTAGCTTTGATGGATACGCGTGCGCGGTCAATCCCCATCACTTCGGCGAGGCGAACTCGCATCGCGGCGATATGCGGCAAGAGTTTGGGCGCTTCTGCCACAACAGTCGCATCCGTGTTGACCACACGCCAGCCCGCGCGCGAAAGTCGTTCGACCACACGGGCCAACAGTACGGTGCTGTCGACATCCTTCCACAGCGGATCTTTATCTGAAAAGTGCTGCCCGATGTCGCCGTCGGCGACAGCCCCCAAAAGAGCGTCGCACAACGCGTGAATCAGCACGTCCGCGTCAGAGTGCCCCTGCAGCCCCTGTTCGTGAGGAATTTCTACGCCGCCCAACACAAGCCGCCGCCCAGCAATCAGCCGATGCGAATCATAACCTATTCCTGTGCGTATCATGGCGCTTACTATACCCGATTTCCCCTGCCGGGACAACCCAACATGCCGCGCAGTGTGATTTCGGCGAAAATGCTTTTTCACCCCTCGAAAATCCAGTACTATTCCGCATCAACACGGAGGACTTAAGCATGAACGTTTTCACAGACAACTCACTTTCGATAGGGAACACGCCATTGGTGCGTCTCAACAGGCTGACGTGTGGCCTGCACGCCACGATCCTTGTCAAAGTCGAAGGCCGCAACCCGTCCTACTCCGTCAAGTGCCGCACCGCCGCCTCGATGGTTTGGGAAGCCGAGCGCTCGGGCGAGCTGACACCCGGTATGGCGATCATCGAGCCCACCAGCGGAAACACTGGCATTGCCCTTGCGATGGTTGGCGCCGCACGCGGGTACCGCGTGACACTGACGATGCCGGAGAGCATGAGCCTGGAGCGCCGCCGCGTGCTGGCAGCCATGGGCGCAGAACTCGTGCTCACCCCCGCAGCGGAAGGTATGGCTGGAGCTGTGAAAAAAGCGCAGGAGCTGCTCGCGGAGATGCCCGGACGCTACTTCATGCCCAACCAATTCGCCAATCCTGCGAACCCGCTCATCCACGAACGCACCACCGGGCCTGAAATTTGGACGCAGACCGACGGCAAAGTCGCTGCTGTCGTGTCAGGCGTCGGCACCGGCGGAACAGTCGTTGGCATCGGCCGCTATTTTCGAAGCATTGGCGCGGCCGTTCAGATGGTCGCCGTGGAACCCGCCGAAAGCCCGTTGCTTTCGCAGAGAAAAGCGGGGCTGCCCTGCGCTCCTTCTACGCACGGGATTCAGGGTATCGGCGCGAATTTCCTGCCGCAGGTAGTCGACTTTTCTGTCATCAACCGCATCGCCTCTGTCCATACGAAGGAGGCCATGGAGATCGCCTGCCGCTTGGCCCGTGAAGAAGGCATCCTGTCTGGCATTTCCAGCGGTGCCGCAGTGGCAGCCGCTCTGCGGCTCGCGGCCGAAGAGGCGTATTCAGGAAAGCTGATTGTCGCCGTATTGCCTGACACAGGCGAACGGTATCTCTCAACTGCCCTATTCGCGTGAGGATGTTTAAACCGTGCGCGCTTACCCACTGACGGTCGCCTTCAAAACCTTTGGCTGCCGCCTCAACCAAGCGGAGACAGCACAGTTCGAAGCGGAGTTCGCGGCCGCTGGCTTCGCCCGCCTGCCATTCGGCGCTCAGGCCCGTGTTGTTGTGATCCACTCCTGTGCGGTTACCCAGAAAGCGGAGAACGAAGGCCTGAAGTTACTCCGTACGCTGCGGAGCCGCTGGCCTGAAGCCTGTCTGGTCCTGACCGGTTGTTCAGTCGAAGCCTGCACGGACGAACGTCTGTGCGATCTGAACCTGGACCTGATTGTTGCACGCGACCAAAAAGAGAGACTGGTATCTCTTGTGATGGCGCATCTTGGGCTGCCACACACTCCTGCCCCGGTTGTGCCCGCGCACTCCACGCAGCGCGCCTCGCTCAAGATCCAAGACGGGTGCGACTTTTTTTGCTCGTACTGCATCGTGCCACACACGCGTGGGCTGCCACGCAGCCGAGCGTTCGACGACTGCCTATCGGAAGCGCGCGCCTTCATCGCGGCAGGCTTTCACGAGATCGTAGTGACTGGCTGCAACATCGCTTGTTACGCAGACGGCTCCAATACGCTCATCGAACTGCTGACGGCATTGCTCGGACTGCCGGGGATCGGCCGCATCCGTTTGGGTTCTGTCGAGCCGGGCACTGTCGAGCGAGAGGTTATCGCGCTCATGTCGGTGTCCCCGAAGCTCTGCAAGTTCCTGCACTTGCCGATCCAGAGCGGAGACAATGGCGTCCTTGCGCGCATGGGACGACGGTATACGGTTGAAGAGGTGTCCGAGACGCTGCGCGATGCCCTGTGCAGCATGCCGCACCTCGGCCTCGGCGCAGATGTCATCTGCGGTTTTCCAGGCGAAACGGCCGAAGCGTTCGAGCGAACGTGTGCTCTGCTAAACGCCTATCCCTTCAGCAAACTCCACGTATTCCCCTACAGCGAACGGCCCGGCACGCGCGCCGCCTCATTAGATCGCAGCGTTCCTGTGTCCGAGCGAAAACGCCGTGCGCACGTTCTGATCGGGCAGGGCGGTCTCAGCCAAAACGCCTTTGCACTGAGTTTTGTAGGGCGTCCTGTGGACGTGCTCATCGAACGTTTCGACAAAGATGGAAATGCGTGCGGCTGGAGCGGCGAATACCTCGCCTGCGTTGTCAGCGGGGTGCCGCGGAATCGCAGGCGCACGCTCGGTACGTTCATCCCTGATGCGGCCTCAGACGGCGTGCTGTATGGAAGAACAGGGCTTACGGCAACAGCGACAGAACAACCTGATTGACCAATTTTCCGTCGGCGCGACCCTTGACCTTGGGCATGAGCACCTGCATCACTTTGCCCATCTCCTTCTTGCTGGTTGCACCGCTTTCGGCGATGCACTCACGAACCACAACCTCGATTTCAGCGCGGTCCATCTGGCGCGGCTGGTACACGCGAAACAGATCGATCTCTTTCTGCTCTTTTTCAACAAGGTCTGTCCGTCCGGCGGCGGCGTACTGCTCGACAGAGTCGGCGCGCTGTTTAAGGGCCTTCGCGATGACCGCGCCCACTGTTTCGTCAGTCGCTTCGACGCCCGCGTTGACGGTCTGGTCTTTGATCGCGGCATGAAGCGTCCGAAGCGCCATAAGCGTATCGGACGCTTTAGCCTTCATGGCCTCCTTAATGTCAGCCAGAATGCGGTCAAGTATTGCTGATGCCATAGAGGGTCTCCTTATTTTGTTAAGAAATCCGTTTCGTGACTTTAGTGTGTATGACGTGTTACGTCAACGCAATAAAGCACGCACAGGACAGACTGTCATACGGTGCGAAAGCTACGCCCTCTTTCGCCAGCGGGCGTAGCCGTTGCAAGCGATGCCTGAACAGGCGCTCACGACCCCGGATGCACGAACGGCTGCTTTTGCGCACACATGGGACAGCGTGCCGGTTCCCAGACCTCCGGCGCCATTTGCAACAGAGAGAACGTCGGGTAATCGAACTTCGCCTGTCCCGCGCTACGGTCTACCAGGACGAGCACCGACACTACCTCAGCGCCAGCGGCTTTGACAAGGTCAATCGTTTCTTGCACGCGTCCGCCTCGCGTGATCACATCTTCCGCTACCACATAGCGTTCGCCTGGCTTCATGTTGAAGCGCCGCATCACGAGTTTGTTCTCGTGCTTTTCTGCGAAAATGCAGCGCACATCCATTGCCCGCGCCACCTCATGACCAACGAGAATGCCGCCCAGCGCGGGCGAAATCACGCCGTCGACTGCTCCGACATCCATTGCGGCACTCATGCGCTTCACAAGCTCATCGCAGAGCTGTCCAGCGATGCGCGGGTAACGCAGCACATTCGCGCACTGGAAAAATCGATTGCTGTGCAGCCCCGAACGAAGTTCAAAATGGCCGCTCAACAGCGCGCCCGTCGTCTCAAGCACTTTCAGAATATCCGTCTCTTTCATCATCTTTTCCTTCCGCTTACTCCACCCGTCCATCACGTAGACTGACTCGACGTTTCATCCGTTGCGCACAGGCTTCGGCGTGTGTGACCACAACCAGCGTCGTGTGCGCTTCGGCATTCAATTCCAACAGCAGATCGATCAGCGCACGAGCGTTGCTTTGATCTAGCGCACCCGTGGGTTCGTCTGCAAGTATCAGGCAAGGTGACATCACCAGCGCTCGCGCCAACGCCACACGCTGTCTCTCGCCGCCGGAAAGTTCTCCGGGAAAATGGCTCATCCGGTCGCGCAGTCCGACCCGCTCCAACAGGTGTCGTGCGCGTCCCACCTGCGCTTCATCCAACGAGCCCGTCCACGCAGGCACCAAGACGTTTTCGAACGCAGTGAGCTGGGGCAGCAGGTGATGCGCCTGAAAAACAAAGCCGACTTCGCGGTTGCGGAACAAAGAGCGAGCCCCCTCATCCAGTCCGCCGAGTTCCCGCCCGTTGACCCTCACCTCTCCCGCGTCGGGGCGGTCCATAGAGCCGATGATCTGCAGCAGGGTTGTTTTTCCGCTTCCGGAAGGCCCCGTCACAGCCAAGGTTTCACCGGCGGCAACCTCAAGCGAGACGCCGCGCAACACGTCGACGGGAACCCCGCCAGGTATCGCGAAAGTTCGGGCCACTCCGCGCAACACAATATCCGCGCCACCGTTCATCAGTTTTCTCCACTCACGCTCACGATCGCACCGTCTGCCACGCACGCCAGCGCCCCTTTGTCACCGGCAACGAGTCCTTTCGCGGTGTCGCCCAGCGGCAGTCGTTCGACGGCTGCAGTGACAGACGATAGTGCGCACAGATCGCCGCCTGATAGAGCGAAAAGATGGCCGCCGGAAGTCTGCAAGGAGTCGACAGGTTTGCCCAGATCCACCCGCCCGGCAGGGGTTAACCGCTTGTCTTCAATGCGCCAGAAGGTGACAAGCCCTTCGGGGGTACCCATTGCCACCAATCCACCGAAAACTTGGGCGGGCGAGGCGAATGTTTCGGACGGCGACACATTGACTAGGGCGACACGCTTGAGCGCATCTGCGTCCACGACAACCAGATTCCCCTGCCGTGTGCCGGTCACAAGCAGCCCTGACTGCGAGGCCAGCATGCCGCCTGCCATTTGATCGTTCTCCCCCACCGACACCGAACCCTTCAACGAGCCGTCCTTCGCATCAAAAACGTAGACGGCGCCATCGCAGTTTCCATACGCGATGCGGCCCCGACACAGGACCGGCGTCCCATCACAGCGGTTCGTTGCCTCACTCTGCCACATGAGCTGTCCGTCGCTGGCACGCACACAGAAGAGCTGCCCATCGGCCTGCGACATAAGCCATACGACCTGAACGTCATCACGCGTTCCGGTCAGTGGCGCATGTTGAAACCGCGCGTCCAATTTGCGATGCCAAACAACCTTCCCCGTGTCGGAGCGAACGCCCGATACATCCCCATCCTGCGAGGCGACCACGGCCAGTCTAGCCACAAACGAGGCGGCACAGGAAAACAGTTGATTCGAGAAATCGACGTGCCACAGGAGCCGCCCCTCCGTCGATATTGCCGTGAGTCCACCTGACTCATCGGTCACGAACCACCCCTCTGGAAATGCGCAAGGTGCATTCGGGGCAGCCTTAATCTGCATTCGCCAAAGCAACGTCGGCTCTGATTTTACAGCCAGTCCGGCCTCATCCGAGCGGCAGCGGGACTGCACGAGCGCCGTTCGCAACGCGACCGCGCAAGCGGAGGCGAAAATAATTGCGAAAGACAGCGTGACCAGGTGTTGCTTCATGACTTGGGGAACATCCAATAAATGTCGACGGTACCTCTCGAGACACCGGATGCGTGGCCGCGCAGTAACATCAGTTCAAACGCCGCTGCACCTGGCGTCCGCGGCGTGAGCAACAGGAGATGAGCGACCGTGCCGTCCTTCTCAGTCTCCACATAGAACCGACAATGTCCAGCTCGTTCGGTCGGCGCACCGTCAGCAACTGGAAACGCAAAGGCTGCGGTTTTAAGGGTCCGGTTTAGCTCCACCCTTACGCCTTGCTGTGGAGCACTCACCTTCAGATCTGGAGACGTGCCTAGCGCGGGCGGCACATATACATCCGGCAAAAGGGTGGGTAGCGGCGAAACAGCCTGGGGCTGCCAAACGCCAGGATAGCGCAAGCCCTGTTCCAAATACTCGGCCGGCTGAAGTGTGTTGCCGAGATCGGCGCTTCCAATCTCCATGCCTGAAGTCAGTTTCCCACTTGTCCCGCCTGAGGTCCATGCAGTCAGGGATTTCTTGAACGCCGCGGAGGCGTATTTCGCATCCAAAACGACATACGCCGCATGCGCGTTGGGCAGGGACGGAATCACGCGCGCTTCAAAAAGGACGGCGGTCAACGGCAGTTGATTCCAGAGGAAGACGATGACAGCCAGAAGAAAAAAAGCCTGCCACCAAAACAAGATCGGCCTGCGCGCCGCCTTTGCTTTGTATCGTTGCACGCTGAGATTCATAGCATCCATGCCGCTTCGGATCTCCGATCTCCACCCTTGACGCTTTTGCGTCTCACTCAGGTTTCTCTGCCACATTCACCCGTTGCACGCCCGCTTCGCGCATGGCGTTGACAAACCGCATCACATCGCCGTGCGGCACCCGCTTGTCTGCCAGCAGAAGTAGATCCCGACGCGCGCTCAGCGCGACTCGGCTCTTGATCCGCTCCGATAGCATTGCCATCTGATCTGCATCTTGCGTTGAGTATCGGTCGTCGTCGAAAAAGATAAGTGTTTCGTCGCCCCCCGGAACGTCTCGCACCACAGAGATCATAAGTGCGGTCAAACCTGTGTGAGAGCCTTCGCGCAACTCAGCCCGCGGCAAGTCGAAGACCACTCCGGGGCTGACGACCATACGCTGGTTCACCGCAAGCAGCAGCACGACGACCACAATGGCGTTGATCCACGGAATCGAGGTTAACAGCGACTGCGCCCATATTCCGCCGAATCGGTACACGTTTCGGTGCCGACGGATCAGCTTGCTCCAGCTTTCTTTTTGTTCCATCATCATACGGACACCCTCACAGCATCGATGTGTCCTGTTTAGTCAGGTACGCAACAATCTCTGAGGCCGAAGCCTCCATGTCCAACACGATCCGCTCAATGCGAACCATCAAGAGTGCGTACATGACGTGGCAGGGCACAGCGACCAAAAGGCCAGCCGCCGTTGTCACGAGCGCTTGCATCAGCCCTGCCGTCAGATTCGTGCTCTGCACCACGGGTGCCTGCTCATTCACTACCTGTACGACCTGAATCACGCCGAGCAAGGTGCCCAACAGCCCTAGCAACGGTGCGATCTGGCAGGTGATCGCCAAAGACGCCAAACGGCGTTCCAGTCGAGAGATCTCAGCCCTTCCTGTGTTATCCACCGCCTCTCGGATGGCCTCGCGCGTCCCTTGCCGATGCCGGATGGCTGTCAACACGACCGCCGCAACGGGCCCGGGCGTCTCCTCGCAGATCATCATCGCCTCGTCGGTGTTGCCGTTCTCCAAAACATTGCAAACGCCCTTCAGGAAATCGCCATAATCGATCTGCGCCCGGCGCAAGTTCAACAGCCGCTCGAAGAAAACGGCCACAGCCGCCATCCCCAGCGCTACAATCAGCCAGAAAACCGGTCCGCCTTGCATGATCATTTCAGCACCTCCACCTTCGTCTCACCTCGCCCGCAGCTCACGGCCGTTTCTTCCGCAACCGTTCGATCCTCTGACGCGCCTCATCTCCTCCAGAGACGCCGGCCTGAATCACCCGCTGCAGGACCCGAATCGCCTGTTCAGGCTGACTTTTCTGTTCGTACAACTCAGCCGCATTGAACGCAGATCGCACATACAGGCTTGTGCTTGTCTCATCTTGCCAAACGCCATGTGCCCTTTCGTCTTGATATCGGATCATCACCTCGGAGTAATACTCGTCGATCGCCTCATCGAGCCTTTTCAACTTCTCAAGACATCTTCCCACTTTGTAATGAAGCTGTAGCGTGAGTGTCGGTGTCAGGCTCGCCTGAAACAGCAGCTCACGGTAAGCGTACAGCGCCTCCTTATAGCGGATTTCGTTGTTCGCACCCAGCGCAAACAGGCAATCCCCTTTGCGCAGTAGCGCCGCGTTAGCCCATTCACCCTCTTGCGTCTGAGCGGTGATTTGATCCAAGAGCAACACGGCTTCATCGAAACGCGCCAGCTCCATTAAAGCGTCCGCTTGAACCAGCCGGGCTTCCAGAAGTCTCAAGCTCTGCTGATACTCGCGCACCAGCCGTGTCACCAGTTCAACCGCTCCCGTGAAATCGGTCTCGCTGAAGGCGGCGCGTGCCGCCCACAGCAGGGCGGCGTCAGCCCAACTGTTGCCTGGCCAGCGGGACACATATTCCAGAAAGAATCGTCGTGCGTCGGCGAACTTGCCGTGGTTAAAGTCGAACTTTCCCAGCCATAGCATCATGTCCGGCAGTCGCGCCGACTCGGGAAAATCCAAAAGGAAGGAGGCGCCTGCCGCTCGAGCCTCTTTGTCACGGCCCAACCCGTAAAGGCAGAGGGTCAGCAGAAACCTGGCTTCGTCACGGCGCTTCGGTTCGCTTTCCGCGACAGAGGCGAAGTCCTGCATGGCGGCGTCGAACCGGTACATCCGATAGTGAACTTTCCCGCGCCCCATCCACGCTTCGACACGAACGCCCTTTTGTTTGGAAGATTCCAAAAGCGACGTATAGGTGCGAACGGCCTTCTCGTAGTCGTTGGCCTCGGCCTGTAAAGCAGCCAGACGAAGAAGGGCTTTGGGTGCGACATCGCGGTCCGGATAGGTCTCGGCCACCTTGAGATATCTGGCGCATGCCTCCGCGCTCAAGCCGGCACGCTCCAGGCAGTCCGCACTCTGAAACAGCGCGCGACCGCTGTAGGCAGAGTGCGGCACATCCTCTGCCAACTTGGCGTAAACCAGAGCGGCATCGTTGTACCGAGCATCAGCCAACAGGGCATCGCCTTGTTTGAAGCGGCACTCCGTTATCTCCTCCTCATTCGTTGCCAGTTCGGACGCGCGCAAAAACACACTGCTCGCTTCTGTAAAGCGGCCAAGTTGGAAAAGCGCCCAGCCACGTCCCTGCAACACTTGGGCATCCAACGCTGAAGAGGGATACGTCTCAAGAAAGATGCGATACTCTGCGGCAGCGCGTTCGGGGCGCTTGGCTTGAAGCAGCGAGTCTGCCAACTTCAGCTGCGCACGCATCGACTCCGTAGCCTCGGGAAAATCGCGCACCAGCGATTTCACAAGCTTTTCGGCCTCGTCAATCGTCGTCAGGTCAGACGACAACAGGTCGCCTAGCCTGAACCCCGCCAAACGGCGCGTTTCAGGTTGCTGCGCGCGTTCGTAAGCGGACCGGGCGTATGCAATCGCCTCGTTGGTCTTGCCGCTGTCGAAGGTGTAGACGCTCATCTCCAACAAAGCTTGCACACGCGCCGATTCAGCGACGCGCTCGCTCATCGCAAGTTGATTGAAAAGCATCGTGGCTTCGGACGGCCTGCCCATTCGCATGAGGATGCGCCCGCGCAGCAAGGCGCCGTCACTCATGGCGACATTCTGCACGCCTAGCTCAGCCTGCGTTTTCAGCACGTCCACGGCCGCGTCGGAGCGTCCAGCCCGATCGAGTGCCAGCGCCCATTCCAACGCATTGTCTGCGCGTGTGAGCGCGTTTGTTGAGGTCTTGTCGACCTCTGCGAAAAGGATAAACGCGCCGGCCTGATCTCCCGAAGCCTGTTTGGCGCGTGCGCCGATTCGCCGCAGCGCGTCGGCATAAGGTGACGCCTTCTTTATGCCCGACTCAACCTCCCGGATCGTTTCGGTCGGACGCCCAGCATTGAAAAGAGCCTGCGCATGCCAATAACAAAACGCTTCCGGGATAGGCGCCAGGCGAATTACCGCATCGTAGGTTGTGAGCGTCTTGAGCATCTCAGCCGATTTGCCCTGCAGAGATTGAGCCTCCAACAGAACCAGCAACGCCGCAGCAGACCGCGCCGGATCAGAAGCGCTGTGCAAGACCTTTTCGGCATGCGTTTGGGCGATCGGATACAGCCGGTCCTGCAGTGCGGCTTGCGCTGTTTCCAACTCGCCCGCTGACGCACAGCAGAACGCTGCGAACATCAACAGGGTCACACTTAGCTGTCTGACGACTCTCTTCACTCTAAGAAAACCCCTGTAACCGTTGATAGGCTCAATGAACCGGCCGCAAGACGTAAACATGCGAAACCGGCTTGCGCGCAATGAACAACGCCTGCTCGATCGACGCAACCTTGGCTGCCACATCGCTGCGCTTTGACCAGTTCTCCACATAATTGGCGACCATGCCTTCGTAGAATCCAGTCTTGCTCATTTTTGTCTCGGCGAAGGTCGTCACAGCCGCCAGGTCATCTGGATTCACTTGACGGTGCTTCAGGAACCAACGCACCGCAGCGTAATTACGCAAGACGCATTCGGTCGAACGCCGAGTCTCGTTTAGTTTCGCAACTGCCTGTGCCTGCTTGACCTGCGGTGACGCGGCGTTGAAAGCAAGGTTGACTCCCTTTGCCAACTCCTCGGCGGTGTATCGGCCAGTCACCGCTCCATCGATAAGCAGTTCATAAGAACCGGACGAGAGTCCCGTCGCAGCCACCGTTTCCTGATTGAGTTCACGCTCGATCGGCAACGCCGCCAATAAGGGCTTGGCGGCGTCATCTACCGGAAATGGCAACGACTTTTCTAACAAAGTGAAGCTCCAGATTCCGTCTTTAGTCGCAAAGTCGCTAACGGTCGCATTCTCGCACTCTGTAATGTGCAGTTTCGCGACGTCGACGGTCACCTTTGAGACCAGAGCGGGCGCTCCCTGAGACCTGAGAAAAAGCCAGGCCATCATCAGATGGCCAGCCGCTCCGGGATGGATGCGGTCGGGCCCCACGATCGTGTAAGATGGATCGCTCTTCTGTCGCTCCAGATTGAACGCGGTCATAGGACTGTGAAAATCGACCACCGTGGCGTTATTTTTTCCTGCGAGTTCGCGCACCAGCGTCGCACACTTGCCCAAGCCGTCATTGCAGCCGGGCTGGTTGTTGTTCCGATCATTGACAGCCGTCTGGTCGAATGGCGAGGGAGTGATGAACAAGAGCCTAGGATCGCCTCCCTCACTTCGGATGCGCCCCACCAATTTCTCCATGTTGCTCCGGTAGCTGTTGAGCGCCCCCGTTTGTGCCGCCCTCTTCTGTGCATCCGGATCCGTCACATAGCAGCCGCGGTTCACGTCGTTCATGCCGAACATGATCGCGACCGAGGTGGGCTTCTTGTCGATCACGTCCTCGGTCAGACGCCCCAACGCACCGCCTGCTGAGTCTCCTGAGACCCCGGCGTTGACAAAACGAACCGTGCGATCAGGGAAACGCGTCAGATAGTAGTCGTAAATGAGGCTGTGAAATCGTCCGCCATGGGTGATGCTGTCGCCGAGAAAGCAGACCGTTTCGCCATCCTTGAAAACGTCGCCAAAACCTGCGTGCGCCAGTAAAACAGCCGCGATGATTAACGACAAGCGTTTCATACTTTTCTCCCTCAGGCGAACGCTTGGGCGCTGCCATAAAGCTCTTTTAAGCGTCTTATTTTGCCACTTTATCCGGCCAGGGTCGATACCAAAGGCAAAACAGCAGTCCGGCTGTCAGAGAACAGGGCAAAAACTTCAAAAAGAAGCGCCTACAAACGATAGGATGCGGTGATAATAAAAATATCTATTCCATCATTAGGCTCCACGAGTGAGCCATTGGAATAGTGCATGTATCTGATGCTGAAGTCGGCCCTTTTCATGCGGACGCCTGCACCTATGCGGTCCTCGAACTGAAAGGCGGTGGAGAAATGGCGACCGCCCAGTTCGGTTTCTGAAATGCAGGCGACACCGATACCCGCCTCGACGTAGGGGTTCACGACACTCTCTTTCGCGCCAAAGTAATACACGAACACGGGAGAACAGGCGGCACCGTACACGCTCTCTGCGCCTTTATTCCAATCATTCAGTGAGGCTTCATAGTACATCGACAGCCAGCCGGTGTCATTGGACAACCAACGAGAACTGGAATCTTTTCTTAAGCCGAGGCGATAGATGTCGCATTGGTTGCGACTTTCTCCAACCCCCAATGAAAAGGAATCAAGGAATGTGTCCCCCTCTGCGTGAACAGAGACTGCGATCAGACACGCACTTGCGAAGAAACACCATTTCACTGCAGCACCTCTTTTTGCATAAAGGGCACGCTTGATTTTATGCCTTTACGTTTTGCCGTATTGGCCATTGACCCATCACTACATCGACCGCTGGAGCAAACATAAGCGGCATCACCTAATCAACGCACGACTAGAAGAGCCGTAGTCAGTCGATTTTTGCCTGAAAGGAAAGCCTGGAAAAAATCCCAACGCAGATGTGATCCGCAACCTTGTCTAGCCACATTTCTAAATCAGTATCCTGCGGACAGAAACGCCCAGCCCAGCCTGGTTTGGCAATCGCATACACAACGTACTGCGCGTGAACCGTGCTGCACCAAAGGTTGACCTCAACCGGGTCGTCTCCCTTGAGCGCCATGCGTAGCAGACGAGCGAAACACTGCCGCATCGGAATCGCGAACTTACGGTCGATGTCTTGCGCCATGTCCGATGGCACGCACTCCTCCATGCCCATCAGTCGCGCCATCCAGAACTCTGGCGGTTTACGCGCCGCACAGATCGCGAGTGCGCGCCTGACCCACGTGCGCATTGCAAGTTGCCAGGTCGCTTCGTCGCACACGGTGTCAGGGATGGACATCATCGGTTTTGCAACGTCCTCAAACAAGGCTCCAATGACGGCTTTATAGAGCTCAGCCTTGGAACGAAAGTAGTAATTCACCAGCGCCACATTTACGTGCGCTTCAGCACAAATCATACGCGTTGTGGCATCTTTATAGCCATGTTCAGCGAACACTTTCGTCGCGGCATGCAAGATTTTCTCTTGTGTGTTTTTCTGAGAAACATCGGCTTTTTTGCTTTGTTCTTTTGCTTTCATCAAAAGTCCTCTGTATTAAACAAGTGATTAAAATATCCGCATAACACGGCAATGTCAACTCGCAAGAGCCATTACTTTGTGCGCAAGGGAGGGGTTGCTAGGCGCTGCCAATCGGCAGTGATCGCGTGGAGCGCGTCTGGAACAGCGCCGGTCAACCCCTGAATGACGCCTCGAACGCGGCCATCCGAATCTGTGCGAAACGCGAGATCCGCACGTTCCGCAAGGGAGATCTCCAGCGCACCCGTTTTAAGACTCTTTAGCCCGCCTGCTGAAAACGCGTTGACTTTGCCGTCCGGTGTGAAGCGGATCGCCACGAGACCGACCGCATCCACCGTCACCGTGTGTCCCTGCCACTGAAAAGACTCGCTGATCTGATCGCCCGCGGGATCATCGGCTCCAGCGACCCGCATGTAGGTCCCGTCTGTGAGTGTGCTGTGTCCGTCCGCGGGAGGTGCAGCCAGTGTGCCTCTGCCAGGATGCCCCCAACTTGGAGTGCCGGAAGTCCACCCCGTCACGCGCACTACTCCTGCTCTGCCGAGATGCTGTGATACTGCCTTGGCGCAGGCTTCGTCGCTTGCACATCTCCATAGCTTTGCCTCCAAACGCGCCATCGCGTCAAGCGGTCGCGCCTCGAAATCCTTTGTCCAGTCCCCCACCATGAACACCGCGCTCTTGCCTGCCGAAGCTCGGCTGAAAAATGTCAGTTCGCACGCATCTCCGAACTCGGGCTGATACAGCACCACCGCGCGATAGCGTTGCGGTCCGAGGCAGACATAGCCATCGGAATCGATTTGCAGCGCAGAAGAGCCGACAAGACTGGACGGGATCAGATCAGCGAGATATCCCTCCGCACAGAGCGAGGATGCCAGCTCCAAGCCCACTCGGTTGTATGACGGTCCAGCCCAGTTCATCGCGCAAGCGTGCCCGAAGATCACCGCGACGGGACAGTCCAACGGCGCACGGGTGATGAAATCGAGCATCCGCAGCCGGGCAGTGCCGGTCATAAACCGCTGCCGCATCAGCTCCAAGTGGTTATCTTCAATTGTGCCGTTCGCTCGAGGGTATAGCGGATGGAAATTGATGCGTCCGCCGCTCAGTGCGTTTGACCAAAGTTCCCTTGCGTAGGAATCTGGTTTCGGCGAATAGTACTGGTTGTACCAGATCGGATAGCCCCAACGCTTGGCCAGCGAGGTGCGGCACGGATACGGCGTGGACTCATCGGACTGCCCGATGTCGCGTGTGGCCTGCCACCAGTCCAATCCATGTTTGCGGAATTCCTGTATCCCCGGATACGGGGTCCACGTGGCATGGGTCACGACAAACGACGACGATCCAAAGGTCTCTTTGCCCATACGGTAGTAGTCGTCCTCGATAGCTGCGTTACGCTCGCGGCATAGCTTTCCGTAGCGGTTGATCGCCGCCAGGCGTTCGCAATCCCGGCTTTTCTCAACGTCGAACATCAGTAGCGAATCTCGCACCAGGTCGCGCCCGCTTGAGTGTTCCGCATAAACTTTCGCCATTGGTAAGGAGTACCAGATGCGATCATGCGCCGGGTTACCGGTATGATCCGGCGGGAACCCCCACTCGTCTTTCATTATGCCGGCCAGTGGTAAGTCGGCGTATTGCCGCACAATTTCGCGTTGAAAGGCGAGCAGGTGCGGTGAGAACACATCGGGGGTTAAGTATGCGTGAGCGGCAATTACACATGCGCTACGACCGGTCTCAGCAGGAACCGTCACCGTCAGTTTCCGAGAACCGTCGGCGATTGCGCAGACGCCTTGGCCCGTGATGTCCTGGACCGAACGGGGATCGATCCCGTCGGCTCCGCGCACGAAAGAGTAGACGCGCACTAGGCGTGTCGTGAGACACTGGTAAGGAACCGTGTTACCCGTCATATGGTCGGACAGGTCCGCCCCCTCAAAGGTTATTGAAACCTTGCCATTCGCTGGGAAGTCTATGGTTTTAAGGACCAGTTCCTCCTGCTGCTCGTCCGGATAGCGTGTACGAAAAGAGCGGCGGGCCAGACGGATGTCGAAGTCAAAGGCGATCTTGAGTCCCAGCGCGTCCGCATAGCGCACCGCTTTGCCGATCTGATCGCGGACAGATCGGTCTGTGACTTCTCCTTTGGAAATGCGTAGACTGGTCGACAGCAGAGTGTAGGGTGAATGCGCAGCGGCAGCCTCCAGAAACGGCTTGAAGCCGTTCGGCTCCAGCGTCTCGTCCTTCCAGAACCACGCACCTATGACGGGGGGCCACTCGCTCCCTGTGGGACTCAATGTTTCCTTCACACGGTCTTGGGTCCATGCGAGCCCCGCGAATCCAGTCGCGCATATCCAGCCAAGACCGATCCGCCAATATCTGATTCCCAGCCGGTGATCGCTCATTTATTTCCTCTGTGTGAAATCCGTTCAACACACTTGGAATAACTGTAACCGATCATCGACCCTCCCGCCATCCGAAAAATATGTGCGGATGGATCGGGAGCGAAGCGTAGTTTATGTTGTTTGACCTTCACTCACCTGTCGACTGAGGTGATTCGTCCTTCCATCACTTCGTGGTCGTTCATGACCAGCAGGTCGCCTGTCAGCGGCAGAAAGGTGCAGTGGGTGCGCCACCCATTCTCGGTACGCACGACCTCTTTGCTTTCGTAGACGTCGACCCTAAGCATGTCCACTAACTCTGGAGTCCGAACATCTTTTGCACAGTCTGTTTTCGCTGTCGCACGAAGAACATCCGAAAGCCCGGAAGAAACCTGTTTTTACGACTGTAGCTTCAGCAGAAAGAAGCTTTTCTTGCCGCTGCGAAGGACAGCGAGACGACCTTCGATCAGGTCACTCACGCTGAACACGCGTGTGAGGTCGGAGACGCGCACGTTGTTGATGTTGAGCCCGCCCTGCTGCACCAGCCGTCGCGCCTCGCCCTTGCTGGCCACCATACCGGCTAAAGCGATCACTTCGAACGCCGGCTTATCGAGTACCTGGTCGGAGGGCAGCGTGGCCGAGGCCACATTGGCGAAGATCTTCTCAAGATCATCGGCGGCCAGACCGTCCAGCGCTCCGCCGAAAAGCACGTCCGTCGCCTTCTTGGCTATAGCCAGCCCCGTCTCACCGTGAACCGTGCGGGTCAGTTCTTCGGCCAGCACCTGTTGCGCCTCGCGCTTGCCCGGGTCGGCCGCAACAGCAGCTTCGAGTTCGGCGATTCGCTCCATGGACAAGAAGGTGAATATCTTGAGGTAGCGGATCACGTCCGCGTCCAGCGTGCGCAGGAAGAACTGGTAGAAGTCGTAGTAAGACGTCTTGCGGGCGTCGAGGTAGATCGCGTTGCCCTCGCTCTTGCCGAACTTCTTGCCCGTGCTGTCACATACCAACGGGAAGGTCATGCCGAAGACCTCCTGGCCGCACAGGCGGCGCACAAGTTCGGTGCCGGCCGTGATGTTGCCCCACTGGTCGGAGCCGCCGATCTGCATCGAGCAGCCGCAGGTCTTGTAAAGGTGCAGGAAGTCGTAGCCTTGGAGAATCTGGTAGCAGAACTCGGTGAAGCTCATGCCCTCCTCGGACTCCATGCGCTTCTTGACGCTGTCCTTGCTCAGCATGATGCCCATGCGGAAATAGCGTCCCACGTCGCGCAGCAGATCGATGAAAGTGAAGTCCTTGAACCAGTCATAGTTGTTGACCATGATGGCCGGATTGGCAGAAGCGGGATTGAAATCGATGAAGCGGGAGAGGTTCTCTTTGATGCCGACGAGGTTGAGCTCCACTTGCTCCGCGCTCAGGAGGTTACGCTCTTTGGACTTGCCGGAGGGATCGCCGATGAGGCCCGTGGCGCCGCCCACGAGGGCGATGACCTTGTGGCCCGCGCGCTGCAGGTGCGCCAGCGCCATGATGGTCACGAAGTTGCCGGCCTGGAGGCTGTCGCTGGTGGGATCGAACCCCGCGTAGACGGTCAGGGGCTTGTCGAGCGCCTTGGCCAGCTCAAGACTGGTCATGTCTTCGAACAGGTAGCGCGCTTTGAAGGTGTCCAGAATATTCATGGGAGAAAAATCGTGTCGTTTCCGAGTGAATCGAAGGAACCGATGGGATCGACTCCTTCTAAAAAAGAAGGGGCGCCTGTCGCCAGGCGCCCCTCTTTGTCATTCGGCGCCGGGACGCCACTCTTCGCTCTGCGCGAAAGCGTCGTCGAAGGCCGCCGCCAGACCCACCAGGTTTTCGCCCGGTTTGAGGTCAGTGGTGTTCAGGTCGCGCGTGAGCTCCGCGATCTGCGTCTCGTTCATGGTCACAGCCTTGATGCTCAGGCCGATGCGGCGCTCGTCGCGGTCGATTTTCACGATGCGGGCTTCCACATCCTGGCCGACCTTGAGGGCGTCCTTGACCTTCTCCACGTGCTGGTCGCTGATCTGGGAGATGTGGACAAGACCGTCCACGCCATCCTCGAGTTCCACGAACGCGCCGAAGGAGGCGATCTTGGAGACCTTGCCCTTGACGATCTGACCGATGCCGTAACGGCTGGTGATCGTGTTCCAAGGATCGTCGCTAGCCTGCTTGAGACCGAGGCTGATGCGCTGATCGGCCGGGTTGACCTCGAGCACAACCGCTTCGACCTGCTGGCCCTTCTGCAGAACTTCGCTCGGGTGGTTGATCTTGCGCGTCCACGACATGTCGGAGACGTGGATCATGCCGTCGATGCCCTCTTCCAGCTCGACGAACGCTCCGTAGGTCGTGAAGTTGCGCACCTTGCCGCTCACGCGGCTGCCGACCGGGTAACGGTCCTGCACGGTGTCCCAGGGGTTGGCTTCGGTCTGGCGGATGCCCAGAGCGATCTTCTGGTTGGCGGCGTCGATGCTCAGAACAACCACGTCGACCTCGTCGCCGACGTTCAGCACATCCGACGCGCGAGCCACGCGCTTGGTCCACGAGAACTCGGAGACGTGCACCAGGCCTTCGATGCCAGGCTCGATCTCGACGAACGCGCCGTACGGCACCAGGTTGACGACCTTGCCGCGCAGGCGGCTGCCGACCGGGAAGTTGCCTTCGATGTTGTCCCACGGATTCGGCGTGGCCTGCTTGAGGCCCAGCGAAACGCGTTCGCGGTCCATGTCCACGTCGAGGATGACCACGTCGACCTCTTGACCGACCTTGAGCATCTCGCTTGGGTGCTTGATGCGGCCCCAGCTCATGTCCGTGATGTGCAGCAGACCGTCCAGACCGTCCAGGTCCACGAACGCGCCGAAATCGGTGATGTTCTTGACGCGGCCGCGGCGCTGTTGCCCCTTCAGGATGGTGCCGAGCAGTTCGCGCTTCTTGTCCGCCATGCGCTCTTCGATCAGCTCGCGGCGCGACACAATGATGTTGCGGCGCTCGTTGCTGATCTTGATGACCTTGAACTCGCAGGTCATGCCCAGATAAGGATCGGGATCGTGCACCGGGGTGACATCCACTTGGGATCCGGGAAGGAACGCATCCACGCCGTCCACACTCACGATCAGGCCGCCACGCACCTTGCTGCGGATGGTGCCGGTGACCACGCCGCCCTCGGTGTACTTGTTGAGCACGGCATCCCAGCGCAGCTTCTCATCCGCGCGACCCTTGCTCAGGATCACCATGCCGTTGTCGCTCTCGAGCTCGACCAGCAACACATCGATCACGTCGCCGGGCTTCGCCAGCGAGACGTCTTCAAATTCGTTGGCCGGAACCACGCCTTCCGACTTGTAGCCGATATCAACGAGAACTTCGTTGCCTTTAACGCCGCTGATCGTACCCTTGATGATCGAACCGGCCACAAACTGATTCATCTGCTGGTCCAGCGCTGCCGTCATCGCTTCGTACATCGGACCAGTTTTAGGAGTTGCGGCCGTGGGTTTGCGAATTGCCATGTGAGTTGGATTTCCCGTCTTCAGGATTACGCCTATAACCGGGCGGTGTGCAAGTCACTGCAGCACCCCGTTATCCGTCAGACGTTGTTGGTTGTTGATGATCTCGAACCGCCTTTTTCTCCCAGTCACCCGACCAGGCAAAAGCAGTCCGTTTATGCCCCACTTTGGGCAAAGAGATAATTACTTTAGCAAAACCGGCACCTCGGAAACAAACGAAAAGAACGCATTTTAAAATTACGAATTGCACACCGCTCCAATTTGGGTTACACTCCGCCCCACTTTTGAACCGATTCGGGGTGTTGCACAGCCTGGTAGTGCGCCAGCTTTGGGAGCTGGATGTCGGGGGTTCAAATCCCTCCGCCCCGACCACTTTTTGACCCTTCTGAACCCCGTTTTTATTGAAAAACACCAATGAAAACGGGGTTTTTTGTGCCAAAAAGGGGTCACTGTCGCAAAAAGCTAAAATAGGCTCTACGGTGGGCAGAAAACCACAACAAAACCACAACAAAACCACAACAAATTTTCTGTCGCCGGGACTGAAAAATGATGAAATATGCACGCCCGCTTGGTTTTTGCCTCAATCATGAGCACCCCTGAGTTTCCGCCGACAGGATGTTTGGGGATGTTTGGGGATGCGTTTTGGGCCATAAATTGGTTTTGGGTGGTATTTTCACTGCCTTGGCACCGGTTTTGAGCGTCGTAAACGCCTTCTCGCGGTCATCCGTAGAAATGCCGTGGCTTCGCAGATAATCCAGTCCCTTCGCTTCGGTCACTTCTCTGCATTGACTTATCAACCATCCATACACTTCTGTATCCGCACTGAACTCAATCGGTTCCTCTTCGCCAGCAACCATTTTCTTAGGTACGACTACGCGCTTAGGATGTTTATTGTTACGATTACAACCGCTTCCGGTGTTATGCCCCCCCCTCACATCAAGACTGTACTCATGAGCAAACCAATCCAGGGATGCTTTAAAATCGCAACCGAGAACTGTCATCACGAGGTCAACGCTACTACCTCCCTTTCCACATCCAAAGCACTTCCAAAGCCCCTTGGCAGAATCAAAGCACAAGCTAGCGGATTTCTTATCATGACCGCTGAAACACATTGCCTTTTTGCCTTTAATCTCAATGCCTAGCTTTTTTGCAATGTCGAGGATAGAGATCTGCTTGACTGAAGTCAGATCAAGTTGATGTCCTGATGCGCGTCTAATCTGATATTTCATTGGCATTGACGTTCTTGACTCCATGACTGCCAATCACGAATTCCATTTCGCCACCATTTTGGCCAACAGATCCGTGTTACCGCCGGGCGTGATGTGCGCGAAATAGGCATCGTCGGCGAGAGCGGCGACAATCTCGTTGCGGCGGTGGGCAAGGGCGGCGGTGACGCGGGTCTGGGTGTCGGGAAATGCTGAGAGGATCAGCAGCCGGCCGTCGGCAAGCGGCTGTCGCCATTCCGGCGGTATGCGCGTGGGCAGAGCCCGCGCTGGACAGATGATGATGGGCTGCTTGCCGCGAAGCAGGATTCGCAGGCACTCTTGCTCAACGGGTGAATGAAAACCGCTGATGATGCAACGGCCGGCGTCGCGCCAGTTCGCCGCCTGGTCGTAGGCGGCGAGGATTGCACTGCCCGGACAGCGCGCGGAACAGAAGAGCGCTGTCTTGGGCAGGGCGAGAAGGGAGATGTTGCCGAGGGCGGTCAGCGTTGCGGGGGCGGCAGAGGTTAAGCGGTTGAGCAGGATGGCGGGAAAGCCAGATTCACCTGCGCGAAGAACACTGGCTGATGCGCCGCCAACAAGATTGTAATTTGGTTTGCCCATTGCGTTACTGACGACACATTGCGTTCGCGTATGGTTTCTTGACGCTGAGTACAGCATCAAACGGGTTTCTTCAACCAGGCGCGGCCTTTGTCGGAAATTTCCCAGTAACCGTTGCGGGAGCCTTTTTTCATGCGGCCATCGTCGTTGACCATGGTGTTACGTGCCCACTGGGCGGTGTTGCGCCAACGGATTTGGTTGCCGCTGGATTGGTGATGCTCGTAGTCCTTGGGCTTTAAGACGGCTTTCATCTTCTCTCCGACGCGGTCGAGAACGGTTTTGGTCTTGCCACCCCCACCCATTTCGACAAGGACTTCGAGGATATAGCGGCAATAGGCCATGTGAGGCGTAATCTCGCCCTTGCTGATGCGGCCGAAGAAGCGCTTGCTTACGATCTCCTGCACCTCGGGTGTGGCGTCGTCACGAAGTTTTTCTAAGCCTTTCCACTCTTTGCCAAGGGCCTCGACTTTCTTGGTGAAGGCGAGAAGGCGTTTGGCGAAGTCGAGTACCGCCTCGGCGGTGTCGTAATCGCCTTTAACCATCGCCTGAGAACCCTCCAAACGGATTCGCTGCTCTTCCGCGCCAAGCGCTTCGCGTAATAGGTTCAGAGCCGCGCCGATGTCACTATCACCTGCTTCGGCAAACCTTATGTGAGATTCTTTATCAGGCATTTGGCTTCTCCAACCGACGTTTGTTCATTTTTGCGCACCCTTGAGCTGCCTATACTTTTGGGCTAACCATAGGAGATCAACAGCGTTCTTGCTGACTGTAAAAATGTTGATCAAGGCATAGAGATTAATAAATATGGTAGCAGTCACAATCAAATCAAATGTCTTTCCATCACACTTCGTTATGAGCACAAAGGCTAAACAAAAGGAAGCAGCTGCAACGATGTTGGCTTTAACGTATTCTGTAACCGCCCCCGCCGCGAGCAACATTGCCTTGAACTCATCACCCAAAAATGTCATGAGACCAAATGGTAACACAAGGATAACAACCCATGAAATCGCTCCCGCAGTCAATACCCGAGTGCATATATCATGGCACCAATTCATAGCCATAACGACTTGCTCAATTCTCAAAATGTTATTCTTCACTGCCACATACAACATGGCTGTCAATACGCTTGCAGCAAGCGCTTCAACCAGATAGCCCCACACCAAAAAGCGTTTAAGCCTCGTGTTAGACATTTGCGTTTCCATCAACAGGGTGGATGTGATTTATTGCCCTAATTATTTCATCAACGGGATGCAGACCCTGCAAGAAAGCATCGTTTGGCGTCAACGTCCTCATTTGTTCTTTGGTAAGTGATATGCGTCCGCGTGCTGCCGTCTTGCCAACGACGACTTTTTCAACCTTACCCTCAGTCCTAATGCCAATGAGAATTAAGTCACCGTCGTTATAGCCACTCTCAGCAAGAGCAACTGATGAATGGGCTAATGAGCCCTCTTGTGTGTTCAAGCCCTCTTGACGATTCCTCATGTCTTGGCGGTACTCGCGAATCGCACTCGACTTCAACTGGCCATATAGCTCTTTCGTATATCTTGTCAATTCGGGATTGGGCAAACGAATTTTCGTATGCAACCGAAAGAGTGTCGAAAATGACCTCAAGGTCTCCAATAGTGAATTCTTCTCTGGCACAGGACTAAGCACAAAGTACGAATCAAGCCCCATTGACTGTGCGCTTTTATCCGACATTTTACGAAAGACCCGAAGCCAAGCTTGTCCTCCTGTAATAGTGCTATTGTGCTCAACGGCAACCAAGTGCCTTTCCTCGTAAAATAACATAGCAACGGATATGGCAAGAGGTGGACTAATTGCGGATCGAGTTGACTCAAGTCCATCATCGGTTACAGTGTCGCCCTCTTGCTCTTTAACGGACCTAGCAAGGATCACGCGATAGACAATCTGCCCTTCGCTGGATATGAACTGGTCAAACTGACGGAAACTCCAAGAGATTGTGCTCTTAGTATTGTGCGCCTCCATGTCGTACTTCGAGTCTGTCATTTGCTTGAGCACGGCTGCGATCTGCGTGTTGTTCTTGACAGGTCTCCCTTTATACTCATCTTCGTTATCCACAATGTTAAGCCGATATAAGTCGAATTCGAACTTGCGATCTGACATAGCATCCCCCCCCCTGTTTAGGATTCACATAACCTGTTCACAACGTCGTCAACATTTCTCATTGCGCCTCTTTATTCGCAAACCGCCCACGGCCGATTGTTGCTTCTATGCGCTGGGTCAAGCGCTTGGCGAAATCGGTTAGATTATCGGAGCCCTTTTCCCAAGTGGTTATGATGTATTGGCGGACGTCAAAATGGATGTCTTTCGCTTTGAGTTGACTCTCTTCGCATGTCCATATGACAGGCTTGCCAAGTCCTTGGGCGAAACCGGCCTCGTAATATGCCCCTTGGTTGTTTTCCGTTAGGTCAGCGACCACGAACTTCGACTTGCGGATTTCGGCCACAATTTCATCGTCGATGCGGTTGTTGTGGTCTTTTCGGTCGATACGGAGTGCTTTATAACCAGCGCTTTCAATGCCCACATGTAAACCAATTTCGGAAAGGGGATTCAACTCGGACTTGAAAGCCATTGCGATGAACCCTTGATCTTTGGTCTCGGCACCGATGCCTGACAGATAGGCCCAGCCAGTCGGAGTTATTTTACACTTAATATCGGTGTCGGATAAATGATCTGGTGACGCAACGCTGATGTAATTTATGGCCTGCAAATAGTCGATGAGATACTCCAATTCTGTCGAATTTGAACAGAATCCCAGCGAACAATCAGCAATTGGTTTAATGGCAATCGTGCTGCCGGGGAACGTCGATTTCCGCCGAATGTGTTTCAGAACAAAATCGGCTTTGGAGGGAATGTCATTCTCATTCGGAAGCGGAATAGGCGACTTTGCTAAGAAGGCGTCCACGGTCTCATAGTTTGCAATCGACATCGACAAAGGTGTGCCATCATCTTCCCAAAGGTTTCTGGAAAGTCCCGAAAGAAAGAAGTTGGGCCGTGTTTTAGCTACGTTTTCAAAAAGGTGCTCAGAAATATTGAATCGGCCGCAACGAGGACACTCTACCGTGTACAGCAGAGGATCTTCAATCTTATAGGGAATCCCAGGGAAATTGCATATTGGACAATTTCCGTCAGACGGGTATAACGCACTCATGTATCCTCGTTTTCCACATCGCGGCCAAGGCGGTATTTGATGTCGTAGTTGATGATGAAATCCAGTTCCTCATCTGTGAACCCGTAATGTTCTGCGAGAACAGCATCAATTTTATCAATTATGGGCTTACATGGCTTAGAATCTATTGAATCAATCAATAGGCCACTTTTTCTCCAATGAGCAGTATTGGCTGCAAAACATTTTGCTAACTTAGCCGAAAGGTCAACCAGCTTAGCACTGATGTTGTCATCGAATACCGTAAGATCAAGCGGAAACTCGGCTACATCGGACGGATTGATGTGGCGCGTGTCAGTGTAGACGCAAAAGAACTGGTAATAAGTTGAACTGTTCAGAATAGCATGTACCACATGCATTGAGTCTTTATCATGAAAACTGATGTCGTTCACTTCTCCGCGAATATGAGTTGGTCCACCGCTTTCGGGTCGAGCCATTGGCGGATCGAGCAGAAACTGGCAAAAGTATCCAGGCACTCTGACCCAGTATATTTTGTATCTTCCCTGTCTCGACTTGAGGAGTTCTACTGTTTTATTGCTACTAATTTTGGCTAAAGAATCGACTGCCTCTATGCAACCGATTTTGGGGAGAAGTCCATTAAAAATCGAAACTCCTCTTGTCAATTCCTGGTAGCGCAATACTGGAAAGAGATGATCTCGTTCTCCATTTCTAGCGTCCCACCGGTAATAACGTGTCGAAAAATGCTTTGGCAGTGCCTGTTTTCCGGAAGTCATTAGAATCGACAGCCGATTCTGAGCACCGGTAAATAATTGGCCAGGTCGATTGGAGAAGTGAGAAAGCCAGACTGAACGGGTCGCCTTCATGACTTCATCACGAAGTGTTTCCATTGCGCCTGAACATGCAATTGAGATTGGGATAATCATTCCAACTCGGCCTTCAGGGCTAATTAGCGCAAAAGATCGCTCCATTGTAAAAGCATAAAGATTTGAGCACTCTTCCGTCGTGTAGTTCTGAACACGATAGTCTTTCACCTTCGAGTATTCGAGATACGGCGGATTGCCAATGATAACGTCGAATCCGCCTTTGCTGAGAATGCCGTAGAATTGAATGAACCAGTGGAAAGGCTGGTGGGATTTCAACCACTTTGCGTAAGCGGTTTTGTTGCCGGATGAAATATCGTATTCGCTGGCAAGGTGACGGTTGAGTTCCTGCTCCATTTCTGCGAGCCGCTTCTGGAGTTCCCTTTTATCGGCTGGCGTGACGGTACCGGTGAGATTGGTCTGCTGATCGCGGAAAGTCCGTGCGGCCGCGTCCACGATCAAGAGCTTATCCTCGAACGCGGCGTATGCATCTTTTTCCCCGAAAATGCCCAGCCGCATCTGATCCGCGCCTTTGGCCTTCTCGCTTGTCATGCAACGGCGCACTTCATCGGCGGTCGCGTAGCCCACGAGGGTATTGCCAGCGCGGATATTGAAATCGATGTCCGGCAACGGCTCGATGCCGAGATTGTCGCTGGCGGTGTCGGGCTCAACCTGGGCGGCAAGCTTGAGGAACAGGCGCAACTTGCAGATTTCCACCGCCTCTTCCATGATGTCCACGGCATAGAGATTGTTGAGGATAATGGATTTCAAGACAAAGTAGCGCCGATTGGGGTGCGCATCGACACGGGCCAGCACTTCCGTGAATTTCTTGTGGTAGTTGGGGTGGTGCTTCTTGCCGGACTCGCCCCACTCGGCCAGAAAGGCCTCCATGCGGTCGAGGCAGGCCTCGTAGAGAGGATCAAGGATGTTGAGCGCGGCAAAGATGAACGCGCCGGAGCCCCCGGTGGGGTCGAGAATGGTTATGGTTGTGATGGGTTGCCACAACGCCATGAGAAGATCCGGGCCTTCGCAGTCCTGGATCACATCCTGCGCGAACTGGCGGAGATCGAGATTAAGGGTGATGAAGTCGTTGATCTCACGGACTTCACCCTTGGCGAGTTTCTTGCTGACCTCTTCATAACGCTGGCGGCGGGCGACCACTTCGCGCCAGATCTCGGTGGGCAAGGCGTATTCGGCTGGGGCGGGTTTGTTCCACGCCTTGCGGCGTTCGATCAAGTCGGGGGTGGCGGTGTTCAGTCCTGCGGCAATATCAGTCGGAAGTTTCTTGTCCATACCGTGGCGCACGGCAGGATATATGTAGCGGTCGGGATTTTCTTTGAGCAGTTCCCACACGGGCGAGACGCCCGAGTCACTTTCTTCAAAGGCGACCTTGCACTTGGAGCGGGCGGCGTCGACCAGAAACGGGATGACGGTGTTCTTGCTGATGTACTCGGTAATGTCTTCCTTGGTGTAATACGCGCCCATCTGCTTCTGATTGATGAATTTCTCGAAGATGTAACCGAGGACATCGGGGTTGATCTCGTTGTCCTGGCGGAGCGGGCGTTCGTCAAGATGCCATTGGTACTGATCGAAGTAATTAAAAATGCTCTCAAAGGCATGGTCGGGAATCTGGATGTCCTTGCCATAGCGCTCGGGCTTTTCAAGCTCATGCACATCGAACAGACCGCCGTTGAGATAAGGGATGCTGCCGAGCAGTTTCTCCAAATCGGGTGCACGGTCAGCGCGGCGCTTGCCGAATCCCTCGTGGAAGAGGCGGAGCAAGAAATAGCGGTAGAAGGTGTAAAACTGGTCTTTGCCCTGTTCCTTCTGGCAGCGGTCGAGCCGGTTGCGCAGATAATCGCGGTCGCCGTCGAGAAAGCCCTTGCGCTGGATGAAATAGACGAACATCAGGCGGTTGAGCATGACGGAGGCATACCACTCGCGGTCGGCCACCACGCCGATGCCGTCAATGAAGTTGAGGAAAGCCTTGCGGTTGGTGTCGAAATCGCGGTAGAACGACTTGGTGACGCGCTCGATGTCAAACGCGGCGCGGGCGCGGCCAGCGACCGTCACGGTGGAGACCTCGCCGGCCTCATCCTCTTCCAGCGAGACGTACAGCGCTTGGAGTTTCTGCAGCAGGGAATCGCCGGGCTGGCCGACACGATACTCATGCGTGCGGGCCGCGAGCGGCTTGCCGGGTTCGCGGCGGACCCAGACCCATGACTGGCGCGAACGGTCGTGCGTGACGAAAACGATGAGATGTTCGAAGCTGGTCTCGGACAGCTTGCGGTCGAGCTTGAGGCGGGCAGAGTGATCGGGCAGGCCGCCATTGGGCGATTCGCACAGCCAGACGATGAAACCGCGTTTCTCGGCGAGCGCCGTGAGGGCAAAGTTATTCTCGGCAACGTGGAGAGTGAGTGTCTTGCGACAAGGCTCCCAACCGAGTTCTTCAATGAAGAGTTTGGCCAGATTACAGGCTTGCAGATGCGGTCGGGCATGCTGGAGATCGAACGGCATAGGTCAGTCCTTGCGGATTCCGAGGGAGCAAATGATTTTGGGTTCGCGGGCCTCGGCGTCATCCTGCTGCACACAGAGGCGGTCTTCCTCGTGAAGCGAGAACACGAGTTCAGCGAGCTTCTCGTCGCTGATGCCGGTCTTCATCTCGCGGTTGAGCAGGTCGCGGGCGGCCTCCGTGAGGGGCGTTTCGTAGATGGCGTCGATGGCCTGATGAAGGGGCTTGATATCGAACAGGGTGTCTTTGACCTGGGAAGCGTAATCCTTGAGGCGCTCATAGACGCGGCGGCGGGCGCTGGCGGGTTTACCGAGCTGGCCGCCGGTGGAGGCGTGTTCGGTCTGGATGCCTGCGACGGCCTGCTGAACGAGCGTGTGATGAGCCGCGAGCCGCTGGAGCGCGGGTGTGGCGGGATCGCAGGCGGCGGCGCGTAGAATCTCGTGCTGGCTTTCGGTGACGGTGCGGCCCTGCTCATCCACCCACGCGAGCGCGTCATTGCCATCGGCGGTGCGGACATAGACCATGACGCCGGAGGCGGGAGACAAGGATGAAGGATGAAGGCTGAGGGCTGAAGGCCGAGACCCGACGGTTGAAAGGGGTTTGGTGGAGAAAACCACGCTGGCCATATCGGGGATGGTCTTTTTCAGGCTCGGGTCGGCGTCGCAAGCGTTCTTCCAAATCTGGTAGGCAAGCGAGGAGAGATCGACCTCGTCGTCGTCAGGATCGTCTAGGATGCCCGACTTTTCGGTGAAGAGGTCGAGCACGAGGTCATCGTGCTTCTCGTCCTCGAAAAAAGTCTCGTCGGTGCCGACAACCTCGGCGTTCTCCTGAAGGCGCTGACGCACGCGGGCGCGAAGGCGAATGACACGCTCGACGCCGTCGGCGGGAATGAAGGAGTAGCAGAGAATTTCCTCCGCCTTCTGGCCGATGCGGTCCACGCGCCCTGCGCGTTGGATGAGGCGGATGATGGCCCACGGCAGGTCGAAATTGACGATGATGGCGGCGTCCTGCAGGTTCTGGCCTTCGCTGAGAACGTCAGTGGCGATGATCACCCGGAGTTCGTCGGAAGCTGAGACCTTGTCCCGCGCCTTGTTGGATTCCGGGCTAAAGAGGCGGGCGAAATGGGAAGGATCTTCGGTGTCGCCAGTGACGGCCCCAAACTTCGTGAGACCGCGAGCCTTGAGGTGGGCGTTCAAATAGTCGACGGTGTCGGCGAACTGGGAGAAGAGCAGAACCTTCTCGTTCGGGTGTTTCTTGGTTAGAAGCTTATGGAGTTCGGCGAGTTTCTCGTCCTTGTCCGGACGCCAGTCGCCGGCAAGCTGCAGAATCGAGAAGAGGCGGCTTGCGTCCTGCTCCAGATGTTCGGCGAGATCCTCGACGAACAGGTCGGGGCGCAGCCACTCGAAATCGCGGCTGTGATATTTTTCAAGCAGGTCATAGCCGCTCGCAGCGGCCTTTGCGAAATCGGCGAGCGACTTGGCGCTGATTTCGGTCGCGCCCTGCTCGGCAGGCTCGCCAAAACCGCCGTCACGATCGGCGTCATCATTCCGGGTGTCGAAGAGCGACGAGTCCTGTGTGCCGATGGGCAGCGGCAAGCCCTTCTCGATGGCGTGGAGGTAAATAAAATTGCGCAGGATGTGGCGGCGCACCGAGAGCAGGAACGAATGACCGCTGCTTTCGAGGCGTTTGAACAGATTGGTGCGACAGAACCCGATGAGACGCTTGCCGGCACGGGAAAGGTTGTCCATCACCTCGGCTTCGGCAGCAGTCGGCGGGGTGTCAGGCGTCGGCTTCAGAT